>Ga0073934_10001555_pt1 | contig 54128 bp, 53 predicted proteins | sample LarsenN4metaG_FD_76834 | JGI IMG/M metagenome (GOLD analysis project Ga0073934, IMG submission 76834) | Hot spring sediment bacterial and archeal communities from British Columbia, Canada, to study Microbial Dark Matter (Phase II) - Larsen... ...
CGAATAGCGCGGCAGCGCCTGTTGGGTGAGGTGATAGGCGATGCGGGCAACTTTGACGTAACGGCTTTCTCGAGGTTTCATGACGCATGTTTACCACATTCAATCAATGTTTGCAACAGAGCAGTGACTACTTATTAGATTTCCATTGCAATCCATATCCGGCTATGTGTTTTGCACTCTATGGACTGTCCGATAATCAGGAGGTTGGTTTAAAAAGCCACGCCCTGGCCAGGGCATTTGGCATTACCACTATCGAGATGAGACTGGACCTGGAAGCGCATCGGACCGGCACGATGATGGAAGCTGCGCACCGTCTGGGGAAACCGATGATTGTCGTAGAGTTGTTCCCCTGGAGGCGCATCGATCCGCTTGCGGTTGAGGTCGGTGTGCGTGGCGCCTTGAATGTGATGAAATCACTCGAGATGATAGTTGGAGAACCTGAGCCTCAAGAGGGCATTGTTATATTAGAGGGGAAACTGACCAGGGTCGAGATATTGGCCAACACAGGCGGTATCGTCATCCCTGTCAAGGGAATCGATGAGCCTGTCTCGCAGGGCGAGATCGTCGGTATGTTGATGGATGGATACGGTGACGTCGTCGAGGAGTTCCGCAGCCCGGTGGATGGCTGGCTCCTGGCATGGCCCTATGACAATCAGGCAGCCGGGACCGGTGACCTGGTGGCGATGATTGCCCTTAAACAGCAGGGTCGCCAATAAATCAGGTGCTCAATTCCAGGTGATACAGCAGATCCTGCAGCGCAAGCGCGACTGTTGCCAGCTTCGTGGCGTCCACGGTCTCGGGCTTGTCTTTGGGGGTATGGATAATTCCTGCCATTAGCTCGGCGAGCCTTTGTGAGGTGATTGCCAGGGCCGGCACCTCGTTCATCAGGAATAGGCCGTGATCCCCCTGGTACCAGGGCTCTCCTTCCACCAGACCCGAGTAGGCAGAGAACACCCGGCGGATCGCAGCAGCGACCTCGACCGGGCAGCCGTACGTTGAATAGGCGATGTCCCCACGGTAATAGCCCGCGCCATCCAGGTTGATGCCGAGCAGGATCTCGCCGAACCGGCCCACGTTCAGGGCCAGGTATTGCTGCTCCCCTGGATTCGAGTAGTAGTCTTCTCCGTTCAGGGCCACGATTTCGAGGCCCAGTTTGCCGGAATAGTCTGCCATAAGTTCCGCCAGCAGGAGCAGGATTGCCACCCCGCTGGCATTGTCGTTGGCGCCGGGTGAGTCCAGCCGGGCGTCTATGTGGGCAAAAAGAACCACCCGGCGTTCGCCAGCGGCGCCCTTGCGGGCTATTATGTTGCAGCCTGTGGAGGGAATGCGGTTAGCCCGAATCTCGAGCGCAACCTGCCTGCCCGCATATTCCGCCAACCTGAGGCCCTCTTCCTCCGTCATGTAGACGGAGGGGATGTCGAAATCGCCGTCTTCGATCAACGGGAATGGGTGCTGCGATCCCACCACCATCTCCGGGTCGCGGGAGGTGGCGGCGATGATGGCTTGTGGATGCCTGGTCTCCAGCAATTGGATCACCCGTTTGTGCCGGTCCGGGTTGTAAAATGGGAATTTCTTGGGCATCAACTGTTCCCTGGCGGCTTCTCCACGCAGCAGCAGAATTTGATTGGAGACCATTGCGGCTTCTAGCTCTTCATCGCTGGAGATGATCGATAGCGGAGCTCGGACATTGCAGCCGAGCGAGTATGGGCTGGGGATGACCTCAAAGGCATCCCCATCCACGTACAGGTCCGCGCCCTCCTGGCTCCAATCCATGCAATTAAATTCTGGGGAATGCGTCTCATAGCCGCAGGAGGCCACGATTTTGGCGAACAGATCCGTCGCGGCCCGATTCCCGGCGCTCCCGACTCGCCGGCAGGGGATGTCCAGGCACAAATTACCCAGGTAGCTTTCTGCCTTTTCAATTAGATGAGTAGAAGTCATGATGTATTTACAAGAACCCGGTGGAACAACCTTAAGGTCCCCTAGCCCTGATGTAGACGCTGATGTCCGCGTTGTATACCAGCTCTTCGACGGTGAACACCGCCCACGGCGTTCCCTGGTCAAACCAGGTGACCGAGGCCAGGGTGGGAACCAAGTAGCCGTTGACCGTATCCCATTCCAAGATCTCGTCGATCCACAGGGTTTTTGCCTCGTCGCTTGCGTCTCGATAGCGCATGGCTTCCAGGAAGCGCAACATGCCGGTCTGGGGATCGAAGCGGACGACGAAGCGCTCCTCGCTCTCGCCGAAAGGCACCACTAGCAGCGCGGTGACCTCGTCCACCGGCTGCCAGCGCACGCGTTGGTCGGTGATGAATATCGAGGGCAGCCAGATAGATTCGGCCCACAGGCCTAAATTACCTGCCTGGTTCACCTTGGGTTCGCCCTCCGTCACCCCGAAGGGCAGTTCCATGCGACCCTCGCCATCCAGGTAGGACTCGTTGACCTTCATCACAGGCAACCCGAACACCGCTGCTTCGATGTAATGGCGGTAGCCCTGCCCGGCGTGGTGGGTGAAGCGGAATCGTGCCGGGAAGGTCAAACCGGTCAGCCGCAGCCTTGCCCGCCCGCTGATCACCGCCGATTCGATCACCGGTATATCGTCCCCGTAGATCTGGCGGTAGAAGCGTTCCACCGGAGGTGGCAGGCCGGCCGGCAGCGGTAGGGTTTCCGGAGTGGCATGCTCCGGTGTGTAAGGCGGGAAAGCTGCCGGCCTGACTCGCAGCCCCAACCAGACGAGTAAAAGTAGGGCCGCCAGTATACCTGCGATAATCCACAATATTTTCATCAGGTCTTCCTATTATGTACCCGAGTGGGGGTTATCTATCGGATGATGCAGGCCATCACCCCTTTTTGGGCATGTAGACGGTTCTCTGCCTCATCAAAAGTTGCCCTTCCCCACTTGCCATCCAGGATTTCATCGGTCACCTCGAAGCCGCGCTCGCATGGTAGGCAGTGCATGTACTGGGCCGAGGGCTTGGCAAGGTCCATGCGCTGCTCATCGGCGATCCAATCCCTGTATTTTAGAAATAGCTTCGCCATCTCGTCGTGTTCAGGTGTTGACGTTATGGGAGGCAGCAGGTCCAGACAGACGTAATTTTTTGCATAGATTATATCAGCTCCCTCGCAGGCCTCTTCCATCCTGTCGACAACCGTGTAGGAACCGCCATTTGCCTGTGCTGCTCTGCGGATCTGCTCCTCGATCTCGGGATCGATGCGCAGTTCCGGAGGGTGGGCGAAGACAATGTCAGGGCCGAATAGGGCGGAAGCATATAGGAAGTCGTGATGGGGCGCGATGGGTTTTTTGGTGGAAGGGGAATAAGTCCAGGAGACGCCGATCTTACGCCCGCGTAGCTCGCGTCCGAATATCTCCCGCAGGGTCATCACGTCGGCCATTCCCTGGCAGGGATGGTACTTGTTGTCTTCCATGTTGATCACCGGTTTTTCCGACCAGTGGGCGAATTCTTCGATAATACGCAGGCTCTTTTCGTACTCCCAGCCGACTGCGTTCCCCAGAATCCGGATGGCAATAGCGTCTCCCATTCGTGAGAGAACTCGGGCAACATCAGAAATGCGCTCACTTTGATAGGGCACGTCCTCGCCCTTCAGGGTTGGCAGGCGGGTAGCCTCAGGCTGGAGAAAATGGGCATGGCCGCCCAGTTGGAAAATGCCGGCCTCGAAGCTATTCCGGGTTCGAAGGGAGGGGTTGAAGAACATCATGAAGAGGATTCGGCCTCTGAGGATGTCGTCGTGGAGGCGGTGGATGGCGAAGTCGGCTTTCAGTTGCTGAGCCACTTCCAGCATGGTTTCGATTTCTGCTTTGGAGAAATCCTGCAACCGGATGAAATCTCGCCCTTTGAGTCCTTCGGTAATCATATGGCCTCCTATATAGTTAGGACTTACACAATTCGTCGAGGAGTATCCTTTTCCGTTCGAATGGATAACTCCTGATTTTATATAAATTCTGATGGAAGGGTTTCGTCCCCAACCTGTTAATGCTTTGCCAAAGAGTTCGAGACTTACACCCTGAGGGAATTTGAGAGATACCTCGCCAGAAAAGCGCGTGTGCGTTCTTGCTGGGGTGAAGAGAACAACTCATCTGGATCGTTTTGCTCAACGATTCGCCCACCATCGATGAAGACCACCCAGTCTGCCACCTCCTTGGCAAACCCCATTTCGTGGGTAACCACGATCATGGTCATGCCCTCTTCAGCCAGTTGTTTCATGACACTCAGGACTTCTCCAACCAGTTCAGGATCAAGGCTGGAAGTCGGCTCGTCGAAAAGCATCAGAAGAGGGTGCATCGCCAGGCTGCGCGCGATCCCTACGCGCTGCTGTTCGCCACCCGAAAGCTGCGCGGGATAGCGACTCTCCTTCGATGCAAGCCCTACCTTGGCAAGCAGCTCGCGACCTTCCCTTTCGGCTTGTTCTTTTGGCATCTTGAGAATCAGCCGGGGGGCCATGGTGACGTTCTGCAAGGCAGTCATATGGGGGAAGAGGTTTTGCTGTTGGAACACCATTCCAACCTCTGCCCTCAGTTTTCGTATGTCGAGGGTGGGGTCGATTACACTACGACCTGCCAGGCGGATATCGCCGCCTTGAAAATCCTCCAACCGGTTTATACAGCGCAGCCAGGTGCTCTTCCCTGAACCGCTGGGTCCAATCACGACTACCACTTCCCCCTTGTGTACGGTCAAACTGATCCCTTTGAGAATTTTCGACTCTCCAAAGCTTTTTTCCAGATTCACAATATCAAGAAGCGGTTCTCTCTGTCCGCGATCTCTCATCATCTGTCATCTCCATCAGGCCAGATTCTCGAGCTTATTCAGTTCAATATCTAGATGATCCAGGTTTCTGACCTCAGTGCCCGGGATTGCTGTCCGCTTTTCCAGCCATCCAGCGATGAACGTGAATGCGGTCGTTATGATGAGATATATAGCCGCAGCAAGCAGATAGGTCTCAAAGGCCCTGAATGTCCAGCTAATGATCCATGTCGCTGTCAGGGTCAGTTCCATGATAGCGATTTGCGATACTAATGAGCTTTCTTTCAACATCGAGATAAACTGGTTTGCGCTGGGTGGTATCGTCAAGCGAATAGCCTGCGGCAAAACCACGACCCGCAATGCCTGCCATCGCGAGAGGCCCAATGAGATTGCGCCCTCGATCTGGCTGTAGGAGATTGATTCGATTGCGCCTCGCAGGGCTTCAGAAAGGTAAGCCCCCATATACAAACTCAGCACGATGATTGCAACCGTGTAGGCTTGCAACACCACCCCTATTTGCGGAAGGCCATAGTAAACCAAATACAACTGGACCAGGAGTGGTGTGCCACGCAGGATGCCTACCACCGCGCTTGCGATGAGGCGTAGCACCATACCCCCCAATAATCTCATCATGACAATAACTATCGCAACGATACCTCCCAAGATCAGTGAAAGGATGCTGAGCAGGATCGTTATCGAGGCACCCCTGGCTAATGCGAAAATACTCTCAAGAAAAAAGGAGATTTCCATGCTGGCCTTTTATGTTTTCCCGATTGTCTGGCGGGGAATGCCCAGGCGCTTTTCAACCTCGCTGAGACCTTTTACGAACAGTGTGGTCATCAGCAGGTACAGGATGGCCGCATTGATGTACATCTCAATCGGCCTGGCTGTACCTTGTTTCAATTGGTAGGCTACCCGAGTGAGCTCGACCACCGAGATCACCGAGACGAGCGAACTTGCTTTCAGCATGGTTATAAATTCGTTTCCCATGGCTGGAATGGCATTCCGCAAGGCTTGAGGAAGTACGACCACACGCATGGTCTGGCCCTCCGAAAGGCCGAGTGAACTAGAGGCTTCAAATTGGCCTCTGCTCACAGACATAATCCCGGCACGAATCGCTTCAGCCAGATATCCAGCAGTACATATACCAAGAGCCAGGATACCGACAAATAATGGACTGACGTTCACAAGGGTGTTTAATCCATAATAGACAATAAATATCTGAACGAGGAGGGGAACACCCCTTGTAACTGTCACGTAACTGAAGGCCACCTTTGAGGTAATGCGGCCGCCGCGCACCCGGCCTACCGCGACCAATATTCCTAATGCAGTGCCCAGCAATGTGGAGAGCACTGTAATCGAGACAGTCACCCCCGCCCCTCCTAAGAAGAAAGGTATTGTACGGTACATCAATCCAAAGTCCATTCAACCCTTCCTTCGTACTCTGAAATGTATTGCTGGAGAAACGTTGGGGGCACCCGAGGATGCCCCCAACCTTACACGATTAGTGGATTATTCTGGTCCAATGTAGATGCCAAACCACTTCTCCGAGAGTTGTTTGTAAGAGCCATCCTTGATCATCTCGGCGAATGCTTTGTTGAATTCCTCCAACAATTGGGTGTCTTCCTTGCGAAACGCTGCCCCCTTGAAGCTCTCATTCAAAAGACCGCCCACGATCCGAATTGGCTCATTGTTTTCGGCAATGCGAAAGGCCATCTGGATTTGAGCGCCGATGAAAGCGTCGATCCGGCCGCTTCCCAGGTCTTGCATCCCTTCGACATCGCTGGGGTATAGCTTGATCTCGGCCAGCCCATTACTTTCGTCTTACCCGGATTGTTGTAGAGCATGATCAATAAGCTGGTCGAATCGGCGATCTGTTGGTAGTAGGCAATGATCTCTTCCTGGTTAAAGCCATAGTAGTAAGGTGGTAAAACCAGAAGGCCGTCGACGCCAGCTTTTTCTGCAGCGCGTGCCATGGCAATGGACTCACGCGTGCTTCGCCCACCCATGCCGCCGATGACCGGCACCCTCCCAGCGACTTTCTTGACAACCGCCTGGTATATTCCGATTACTTCGTCAAATGTAAGCGATTCAAACTCCCCGGTGCTTCCGGTAGGGGCGAGGCAGTGCACGCCTTTTGCGATCAAAAATTCCACGTGTTGGTCGAGCAGCTCCCAGTCAATCTCCTCATCTTCTTTGAAGGGTGTGACCATCGGTGTAATGACTCCCTTGAACTCTTTCATATTGGCCTCCATATATGATTTCGTCTGTGGTTTTATGCGTTGACTTTTTGCCATGCTTTTCCGGCCAGGAATTCGAGTACGAGCGAAGCGCCCAGCATAATCGTCGCATCCGATACATCCATTGGAGGAGCTACCTCCATGAGGTCGAATGCGTCTGCTCCTGCTTGCCCAACACGCCTGACTGCGTAAAGCATCTGCCAGGGGTAGAGGCCACCTGGGCGTGGGCACTGGGTCCCGGGCACAAATGCCGCCTCTCCGACATCGATATCGAAAGTAATGTACAGATGGTCTGTACCTTTTGTCGCCAATTCAATGGCTTCGTCCATCACGTCTTTGATCCCTCGAATTTGCACATCATCTGCCTTGATAATATTTACCCCCATCTCCTTTACGTTTTTCCACATCAGGCTGGAGTTGTGAAAACCGCGCGATCCAATATGAACGATATTCTGTGGCCGGACGTACTCCGCCATTTGATGGATAATGTTATATAACGGGCAACCGCAATAATTCCGGTCCCCCTGGTAATCCGACATACTGTCCAGATGGTTGTCAAACCAGATCACACCGGTTAGTCCCTTCTTCCAGTTACAAAAAGTCTTAAAAGCGTGTTCGCTGATGGAATGGTCACCGCCTAGCATGATGGGAATAAGGCCGGCTGATAGGACCTCCTTGACTAACTCGCTCACCCTTTGATAGGTCTCCTCCTGGCTGTTGTATACCACGTCCAGATTGCCCAGATCAACCACCTTCAAGTTCTCGGCAATATCTATATCCAATTCCGTGCTGTAAGTACGAAAATATCGCAGGCCATCCCGGATGCCCACCGGTCCTAGATTGGTTCCTACAAGTCGAAAGGTGCCACCGGCAAATGGCACCCCAAATATCGCCGCGTCAGCCTCATTCGCACGCTCGGGTGGCAATAGGTAATCGGGAAAACTGCGATGGTCGGAATCGAAAGCGATTTCATGTGGAGGGACCATGTGAGCCGGGTTAATATTGGTTTTCATCAGACTGTCTCCTATTCATTCGTAACCTGTTTTGCAGCAAGGAGCAAATCCTCACGAATTGATTCGAAGTGGGCTTGCATTTTACGTCGCGCAGCCTCTGGATCGCCCGCCGATATGGCTTCCACGACGCTGGCATGCATTGGCAAGAGTTTTTCCATGTCCGTCGTATTCAAGGCAACTATCCTGATTACCTCCTCCAATTGTCCATATACCGCCTGCATCATTTGAAGAAAGATGCGGTTGTGGGATGCTTTCCATATGATCTCGTGCAACAAAAGGTCGATTTTGTCATAATCATCCGCTCGCATCTCAATAGCTTTTTCGAGCTCAGCGAGGCCAGCGTATAAATGATCGATCTCCTCCTCGGTCCGTCGAAGAGCGGCCAATCCGGCAAGCTGCACCTCGAGCAATTCACGGGCTTCGATGATCTCTTGAATAGCCTCTTCTTGCATAAAAATCCGCCACGCCTCTGGCCTGTTGCGCAGCCAACCCGGGACCATCCTGACAAATGTCCCTAATCCCTGGCGAATTTCCAACAAGCCAACGGATCCGAGGCGTTGGATGGCTTCCCGTGTTGTCGTGTGGGAAACGTTTAACTGCTCCGAGAGGTCGTTGATAGCAGGCAGGCGAAAGTCCTGAGGCCATTCACCGCTCGTGATTTTTTGGCAAATGTATTCCTCAACAACTTCTCGGAGGCTTTTCGGTCGATTGATCGGATTTCTCATCTTTTTTAACAAACTTGGCGATGATGCAATTCTACCTCATAAAGAGATGATCATATGATGATCATATGTATACATCATCATAGAGAAAAAAAATCGGATAAACAAGTTACATACATCACCCTGGAAATATTACAAATTGCCCAAAAACTCCACCGGAATCATGGGTTATAAACAGGAGGGATGAGCTTTATCGCTCACCCCTCAAATCTCTTGAAGCTGCCCACAACTACCCGATTATGGTTATATTAATTATTAATAGTGGCTGCCCTTATTTGGTAGCTCCACAACAAAACGTGGTCATGTGGTCCACCTGGCGATCAACGCCTTTTCAGCCTGAGAAAGCCTTTTCCGATGTACAGGCGGCTGCCAGCCAGGTGGTGGTATCCGAAACGACAACAGTTCTTTAACACTCCAAATATGATCGGTAAGACCAGCGGCCAAGGTTGGCGTTCGCCGCACCCAACGGGATCCATGGCTGCCCACCCACAACTTCAAGCGCAGGCTCTTGTGCTCAGTGCAGAAATTGTAGACGCAGCCCATCAAGAACATGAGCGGCTCCAGGGTTTGCGGGTTGCGGATCAGCGCTCGATCGCGGCGCATCAGGACTGCCAAGCGAGAACGGAAGGTGGCATTCAGCTGCTCGATGAAGGCGGTGTTGAGCTTTGTTCCGCCATGGCTGCTCTCCAGTAAAGCCAAAGCTGTTTCGAGGCAGCCCTTGGCCATGCGTCGAGTGACATCAACCACGCGTTTGCCTTGGTAGCGTTTGACTACCTGGCCGATATGGATGTATGGCCAGGAGATCATCCAGGGACGCCCGCGTTTGCCACTGGGCAACGGGCTGCGAAACACCTGCTGAACGGCTTGCACATGGGCGATGAAGCTATCCACGCAAATGAGCAGTGGTTGAGCCAGGGCGCAGGAGCGGATGATCTGCACCAAGCTCAGGATCAAGCGCTCGTCTCGCCCGCTGGCAATCACACCACCCAACCACAAACGGCCACTCACCATGATCGCCATGGCCAACCAGATGACCTTGCCTTGCCCTTTGACCCGGATTTCATTGACCTGCACGTGCTTTAGGTCTCGGGGTCGCAGAACCTGCTGCTCATGCACCCGCTTACAGTGTCTTCCGGCTCGATCCTGCCAGTCCATGACCGTGCGCTTATCCAGATGAAAGGCGGCGACGATGGCTTGCAGCGGACAGCCATGTGCAATCAGGGTCGCCGCGATGACCATCGAATCCGCAGAATGGTGCAAACGGTAAAAGGGCGTCCCGGTCGTTGCGGCGAAGGTCTTACCGCATATTTTGCATTGGTAACGTGCTTCTTTGCGGCTGTGAACAACAATGTTGTTCTGGCCTACTTTGCCCCTTGCGGGGCAGGCCATATTCGGGCAGAATTGTTGTCGAGGGTCCATGTGTCTTGCCTTTGAGTGTGGTATCCCAAAGATGCCACAGGACCTTCATTTTTTCAACCTCCACGCTTTATTGGAGTGCTACCGTAGCGGATAGCAAGCCGCTAGAGTTCCAACGCGAGTGCGCTAATTGGAGAGCTGCTGGGAAACGTCACCAGATTATGGCGCTAATTATTGGCATGGATTGAGCCCCGCTCCAGGTCAGCGAATACCGTTCCATCCGGCAGGGTGGCGCCTGTCAGGAGGGTTTTCCTAAGTTTTATGGCCTTCTCGAGATTTGAACCCTTCAGGTTTGCGCCGCTCAGGTCGGCTTCTTCCAGGTTTGCCTCGGTTAGATCGGCTCCTTCCAGGTTTGCGCCACGCAGGTCAGCGCGCGCCAGGTTCGCCCCGCAAAGATTGGCAGAACGCAGTTTGGCCTGCTCTAGGTTGGCCCGTTCCAAATTTGCGTTCCGCAGGTTAGCATACTCCAAGTTTGCCTGGCTCAGGTCTGCGCCGGCAAGGTCAAGCCCGGCCAGCCAGAGCGGACCAGGGCGATTGAGCAGATCCGCTAAGAGCAGACTGCGATGATCATCTCGCAGAGCGTACAGAGAACGCTGCAGGGACTTCAAGGTGTCAACCAGGTTTTTGATTACCGAAATTGAATCTTCTTCAGCTAACATGTTCCCTTTTGTTTATTGATCCAGTTATTAGACACGATGGAAATTGCGATTGCAGCCGACCATTTCCACCCGTATTGAAGACAGCCTACTTTTTACTGGCTGGCCATGATCAATGCCTCGGGAAAGGCGGCGAAATACTCCCAGGCGCTGATCTGGTCGTAACGGTTGCCCCAACGGGTCTCAAACTCCATGACTCCATACGGGCCTTCGCCGAACTGGGAAAGCACTCGAACGGTCTTGGCGATCTTTGCCCGTGCAGGATCATTCCCCTGGCCGCCAAACCCATCGAAGATGGGTACAACCAGGCCGCCGTCGTAACTGCGGCGGAGTTTATCCGGATTGGCGACTTGATCGGTCTTGAATACGTAGAAGCCAAAAATGCCTGGGCTTGAATAACCCATGGACTGGCGGCTGGCGAAATATGCCCCAACGATCTGATTGATTTGCTCAGAATGCACTGTTCCACCGGAGGTATGCTCAAGATCCCAGTCGAACCATACATTCTCCAGGAGAAATTTGTCTATCAGTGAAATAAATAGGGCTGTTGGATCCTTGTTACCCGTCTGGACATCCAGCATTACGTAATAACCTTGCCGGCGCGCCTCAGCAATAAGATAGTAAAGATAATATTCACGGCTTGTTACTCGCCCCGCCATGGCAACGTTGGGATTTATGGCCACTATTACTGCCTTATCACCGTTCCATTCTTCTACCTTTTGTGCGTAATTGCGCGCCAGATAAAGACCCTGGTCAGCGATGGTTGTTTGTCCCAGACTGCCCCACCCGCCGGGTTGGGAACGGCCGTAGACCATGGCGATCGTTTTATTATCCAGGAGAGGCAAGGGAGGCAACGGGTTTTCATCTGATACCGGAACGATTGACGCCTCCACGCCACCAGGCGATACCGTCCACAAAAAGTAAAGATCCTGGCCAGTGGTGTTGTGTACCAGAAGATCGTCTCGACCCCAGTAAATATTGACTGTTTGATCCTGGGGAAATCCAGGGATTGGCAAGGCATGGAGGCGGGCCTCGGTGGGCAGGCCAGCCTGGATCGCCGCAGCCCGAAAAACTGTCGCCAGGGCGCAGTGTCCACCAGCCAGGATGCCGCCTGCTTCCTTGTAACCCGGCCCTTCCTGGAAGGTCTCGTTGAAACTCCACCAGAACCCATTCGGTATCAGTATTGTGCCTGTCTGGGTCAGGCTGCGCAAAGCATTCCAATCCACCCCTGTTTCTTGATGATATACTCTCTCAGCGGCGGGAGTGCGCCGCACCAGGGACCAGCGAATGTTATCTGCCTCGCCCTCCGAATTCGTTTGGGATAACTCGTTCAGGTCCAAATAAGCCCGACCCAAGATCCCAACCGGCGCGGCCAACTCTGCCTCCGGGGATATGCTGAAGATCTGTGGGATGTGCAAGGGCTTTGCCGCGGATGTGGATAGCTGCACTTCGACCTCAGAAAGTCCATGAATAATCAGAGGCGCCACCATAAGCGAGGCAATGACTAAAGAGAAAATCCAAAGAATAGCTTCTCTACGCCAGGTTGTCTGCGGTCTCAGCACCGTTATCGCCTATTTGTTGAACTGGTGCAGCCTGTAGCGATGAGGCATCCTGCCCACTATCTCGTTTTATGAGATATTGACAGCATCCATATACGATGAGAGTGACTCCAAGGGCAAGGGTGCTGTTCCACATGGCGTGCACGAAGTAACTGCCTACCATCTCCCAGGTCGAGGGGACACCGTTGGCGATGGTGTGCGTTACCAGGGTTGCCAGGCCTAACAGCAGAGCCGGCGCAACTACTGGGGCATAGTGGGCGATCCCGGCAATGAACACATCGTTGATGCCCTCTATCACACCCCAAAAGAAGCCTCCCAGGGCGGCTATCACGCTGCTGGCTATGAGAGCGCTCCTGTGACGCACCCGTTCGCGCAGGAAAACCTCAATTAACGGATCTACCCGGAGCAGGGTGTCCATCAATGCCGGCAATTTTTTACCATTAAGGGTCGCTTCGGCGCGCTTCCCTTCGAGAATAATTTGTCGGCGGGCAAGGGCAGAGGCTTGTTTGGCTACGGCTTCCTCGGCTTCCGCCAGGGAAACAAAATAGGCGCTTAATAGGTGGAGGCAATAGGCTTCTTCTCGTGAGTAAGGTGCTGGGATGGGCAATCCTTGTTCTTCACAAAAGACCTCTAATTGACGCTGTAACTGTTCTCGTAGCTTACTAACTCTTGATAAGACGGCCTCTCGTTCTACGTCGCTACCCACCATGCGGGCTGTGTATTGGGTCGCTTCACTTAGGGTGTGTTCAATCTGCGCTTCTACCTGGGCCCGCCGGCCACGAGCCTTGATGTGCATCAAGAACGCCTGAGGTGAAAATAGCCATCCATCCCCGCCAATTGGACTTATTACGACATGATAGATGTTCCGCACCTGGTGCTTTAATTCCCTTGCAAGATTGGATATTTTTTCACCAGGAACTCTCTTAAGCAGCTCATTTACACTCACCACGCGGCTTTCACCTTTAATCAGGGTCTCTTGCCTCGCAAGAGCCAGTCGAGCAGCAGCCAGAAAATCTCCTGCCACAGATATATCCCATAACCCTTCAGGGGCCTGTCGATTGTGAAAGCGTATGGATTCCAGGATGTAATGGTACCCTTTCCGTGTTAGCTGTTTACGGAGTTCGGCCACCAAATCACAGGATGGTATCTCTGATAAAAGCCTCCATGCGCTCGGCGGTTCAAAGTCGGATCTCAGCATGTCAGCCTGATGAAGTTTCTCAACAAGTTGAAGTGCTTCCTCAATGGGTACGGGTGGCCATTGTTGAATATCGATCTGATCAAACATCTCTACTTCTCCTGTCGTCTCTCCCCCCATTGATGAAAAAACCGGCCTGGGGCGTTTGACGCTCCAGGCCGGCCTATTTAAGGCTAGCTGTTTCGTGTATGTTATCAGGTCTATTGCCAACGCAGGACCTGCCCGGGTGGCATCTCCATTCGCCCCATTAAGTTTCGACAGCAGCGATGAGGGGAGTCTATGCTAAACCGTATGTGCATTAGTTAATAATCCGATAAATAATTCAATTCTGCTATCCCATATTTGTAACTAATGATTCTGTTAAATGAATCTAGAACAGTTATTCGAACAACATAAATTTTATCACCATCTCAACGTGCGTCAAGGGATTTTTTAACATATCTCATGGACATGGGATTCGTTCTGAGAGGCCAGCCTGCTCGCCAATTAAAGGCGTGGAGGTGGGATCGGCGCACCGTTGGTTTTCGAAACCCAATACTTTTGTGACACCCTGCTCGTGGTCTTCGGATACGACCACGTCGGGCATCAGGTTGGTCTGCCACAACATGGTTGCAGATTGCTTTATCTGAGGGGCGATCACACCGCAGTGGATGGCCTGCTGCAAGGCGATTATCGCAGCCTGTTCTATGGATTCGGGGTGGATTTTGCCGATCTGCGCGAATATCAACCCGAGGATGATATTCGCTATATCGACTGGAACGTGACCGCCCGCATGGGCACACCGTATGTCCGGCAATACATGGAAGATCGCGAGATCAGCGCCTGGTTCCTGCTCGATCTGAGCCCGTCGATGGACTTCGGCAGCGTGCACAGCCCAAAGCGGGCGGTGCTGATCGATTTTGTGGCCACGTTTGCACGACTATTGACCCGCCATGGCAACCGTGTGGGCGCCGTGCTTTACGACAACCGCATCGAACGTACGATTCCGCCGCGCGGCGGGCGGATCCAGGTGCTGCGCCTCATCAACGACCTGCTCAAGCAACCCCGTTTGCCTGTTGCGTCGTTCACCGACCTGGCGCCGCTGCTGGCCCGTGGACTGCACGCCATTAATAAACGCTCCCTGGTGTTCGTCGTTTCAGATTTCATCAGCGCCCCGGGTTGGCAGCAACCGTTGAAATTCCTGAATCAGAAACACGAGGTCCTCGCCGTTCGGGTTTGGGACCCGCGCGAAGTGGAATTGCCCGATATCGGCCTGATCGTGATGGAAGATGCGGAGACAGGCGAGCAACTGTACGTGGACACACACGATAAAAGATTCCGCGCCCGATTTACGGAGTCTGCCCGCCGGCGTGAAGCAGAGTTGAACCAGGCGTTCAAACACGCCGGCGTGGACGTGTTGCCGCTCTCGACAGAAGAAGACCTGCTGCGAGCCATCTTGCGCTTCGCCATGTTGCGCAAGCAGCGCCGGATCAGCAGTCAGCAAGCTCAACGCTAAAATGGTTTTACCTGTATCGTTCATCTGGCCCGATATGCTATGGTTTTTGCTGGCGATTCCGCCTCTCAGCCTGTTTTACATCGAGTGGCAGAAACAGCGGTTGCAATTTGCCTCAACATACTCTCAATTGGGATTCACGGGGCAGGCAATGGCACTCAGGCCGGGCATGCGCCGCCACGTCCCTCCTGCGCTCTTTCTATTCAGTCTCACGGTCCTTATCTTTGCCCTGGCGCGACCACAAACGATTGTCAACCTGCCGCGGGTTGAAGGCACCGTCATCCTGGCATTTGATGTCTCCGGCAGCATGGCCGCAGACGATTTGAAGCCGACTCGGATGGAGGCGGCTAAGGCAGCGGCACTCAGCTTCGTGCAGCGCCAGCCTTCCAGCGTTCAGATCGGGGTCGTGGCTTTCAGCACCAGTGCCTTCGCAGTGCAGGCGCTGACGAACGATCAGGAGGCCATCCTGGCCGCGATCAACCGCCTGACCCCGGAGCTCGGCACGTCGCTTGGGGAGGGCATTCTTGCCGGGCTCAACGCAATTGCCGTGGACTATGGGCAGGCGCCGTCTGGGGATAGTGGCGCATCACCGCTGCCTACACCCACTCCACTGCCGAGCGGGGTGTACACCTCTGCCGTGATCCTCCTGCTTTCCGACGGTGAGAACACCGCACCCCCCGACCCGTTAATCGCCGCGCAGGTGGCCGCAGAACGCGGCGTGCGCATCTACACGATCGGCATCGGCAGTACGGCGGGGACGATATTGCACGTCAACGACTTCACGGTTCACACGCGTCTAGACGAGGGCACACTTCAGCAGCTCTCGCAGATCACTGGCGGCAATTATTACAGGGCCGAGAACGAGCAAGACTTGCGCATGATTTACGAGAATCTCACCCCCCGCCTGGTGGCCAAACCCGAAAAGATAGAGGTCACTTCGGTTCTCGCCGGTGCAAGCATTTTCATCTTGCTCATTGGGGGTATTTTTTCACTGGTGTGGTTTGGCCGCTTGCCGTGAAGATGAGTGGGACATATATGAAGATGCAGAGGAGGTCGTAGATGGGATTGCTTTGGCCAGAGTTCCTTCTCCTACTGGGTTTAGTTCCCCTGCTTGTGACTTACTATGTCTGGTTTCGGCGGCGACGACGCAAATATGCGCTGCGCTATTCGAGCCTGTCTTTGGTGCGCCAGGCGTTTTCCTCCCAATCGCGCCTGCGGCGCTACCTGCCGTTTGCCCTGTTCCTGCTCGGATTGGCCTGCCTGATAGCTGCATTAGGGCGGCCGGTGTCCAGGGTGAGTGTGCCTGTCGGCAAAGCCACCATTATCCTGGCAATCGATGTCATGCGGAGCATGTGTTCGACGGATGTCCAGCCCAATCGCCTGGAGGTTGCCAAGGACGCGGCGTTGTCCTACATTAGGCGACAGACATCCAATACTCAGATTGGCATCGTGGCTTTCGCCGGCTTCGCAGCCTTGATTCAACCGCCCACAACCGACCAGGAGGTGCTGCAGGAGGCCATCGAGGGCCTGATTACGGCTCGCAGGACGGCAACCGGCAGCGCCATCCTCAAATCTTTGGATGCCATCGCCGAAATAAACCAGAACGTTGCAGCGAGCGTGAGCGATACGGCGTCTGCCGTGCAGGTAACGCCTGTTCCGCAGGGAGCTTATGCCGCGGACATCATTGTCTTGCTCACAGACGGGGCGAGCAATGTGGGCCCCCTGCCTTTGGAGGCCGCGCAGCAAGCCGTCGACCGTAGAATACGCATCTATACCATCGGATTTGGCACCGAGAACGGGTCATTCATGGATTGCGGCGATCGCCTGTGGGGAGATGGCTCGTTTGGCGGAGGCCAGCTATTCGGTGGAGGCTCATTTGGGGGCCAGTTTCGCCGGGGGATCGATGAACCTACATTGAGACAGATTGCGGCGTTGACCGGAGGCGACTATTACTCGGCCTCCAGCGCGGGCGAGTTGCAGGAGGTCTTCCGCGACCTGCCGACAGCCTTGATTACCAGGGAAGAGATGATGGAAATCAGCGTGGTGTTTGTGGCCCTCGGCGCCATCCTGGCGGCGGCTGCCGTCATCCTCTCACTGATCTGGCATCCGCTACCCTGAGGGTGCCTCATCACAAGCTGCTGATCTCGTACGTGAAGTCGTTGTACCAATAGTACGACATGAGTGTGCCCTGCAAAGACATGGTCAGCCCAGCCGAGAAGTATCCTGGCCACTTCGACGCCGGTCACACGGGGAGGCAGCTATCGTCACGGCAGTATAAAAGCCGCAGGCCCAGTCACACGATCCTGGATACGGCGTGCAGAATATCAAATAATAGCTAGGCAGCTACCAGTCCCCGAATCACAAATCCTGCCAAGGGATCAACCATTTCGCCGCTCGTGAAGGGCGCTCCTGCTGACTTCTAGTAGATCGTGTTCAACAGGATCTGAGGCGCCAGCAACACGACCAGGGTGAGCAACGGGGAGGCGATCACGTATCCGAGCGGATTGCCGCGCGGCACCAGTACCGCGCACTGGAATGTGGTGGGTGTAATGATCGCCAGATCCAACGCGAAGATCACCATGGTGTTGTAGCTATCAATTCTCTCGGGTGGGACACCTTTTATGAACGCCAGGACATGTTGGCCCCCCAAAACTACGAGCGTCACGGCGCCGGCAGCCAACAAAAAGGTCATCAGGCCACGGCGTGGCAAACCTGTTCCAACGTGGTTAGCTGCAAGATCCAGATTTACCGTCGAGAAGGCATGGATGAAGGCCCACAGGCTGGCCGAGAAGAGTACGAATAGACCACAAACAGCCGGTTGTAGGCCGCGCCTAACGCCATCGAGGCGTAGAGGTAGAGGAAGTAGCCCAGGGTTCCCGTGAGCAGCAGTTGACCTCCCATCGAGCCTCGCTGGTAGAGAATCATGGCCAGGACCAGCAAGGGAATGTCAAAAATCGGTTGAGTGCTTGTGATTGGGGTTCTGCAGGCGTGATCAGAGATGTGTCTTTACGAAAGCAGCCAGTCGATCGATAAATTCTTCGGACCAGGCCTGGGAAATTATCTGCTGTCGTTCTCGCTCCAGATGCGACGCCAGCGTTGGCAACAGGGAAGCGTTTAAGAGCGTCTTTGCGCCGCCAAATGCAGCGCTCGGTCCTGCGGAAATCCTGGTTGCCAGCTCCAGTGCCCTTACAGCCAACTGCTCGTCTGGGACGACCTCTTGCACCAACCCTATTTCAAACGCTTTCTTGGCATCCAGAATCGGATCGAGCAATAATAGCTCGCTGGATTTCGCAAGGCCAATAATCTGAGGAACCAGCGCAGTCCAACCGCTATCGGGCGTCAGGCCGATAGAGGTGAAGGCCTGCTTGAAGCGGGCGCTTTCGCCTGCCAGACGTAGGTCACACGCAGCCGCGAAGCTCATCCCTGCCCCGCTTGCGACCCCATTGATCGCAGCTATGACCGGTTTTTCCATCAGGCGTAGATCGCACACAGCTCTGTGAAGGAGCACCGTCAAATCGCGAAGATAATGGCTGGCTGAGCCACCCCGTTGAATGTGCTCCCAGAGGGCCTTCATGTCCCCACCCGCGCAAAAACCACGGCCAACGCCGGTGATGATCACCACGCGGACCGCGTCATTGTCTATACAGGAATGGATTGTCTGAACAAAGGCCGCGGTGGTGGGTAAGTCGAGGGCGTTGAGCACCTCAGGTCGATTGAAGGTAATGGTAGTAACACCATCTTCTAAATCACAGAGTATCGATGGAGTCTCCATAAGTCAAATGTTCCGTTTACCTTATGTTATGTAGAGATTCTATGGCGCAATGTGATCGCCTCTTCGGGGCATGCGGTAATACACAGGCCACAGCCAAAGCACCGCTCACTCCTGTAAACAAGCTCGCCGCCAATCATCTGGCGTGCAGCGAATATACAGCGTGAGACGCACAGCCCGCAAGCATTGCAGCGGCTCTTCTCCTGGCTGGCGATGTAATCCGACCGCACCACCAGATCATCCCGGCCAAATTGATTGAGTATTTGAAGCCTGTAGCAGCAACATGGGCAGCAGCTACAAACTGCCCATATATATTGATCTGGATTATAGGCAGCCTGGTGGACCAGGCCATGCACGTTGGCTTTACGTAGGACCTCTTCGGCCTGTTCCAAAGAGAGCCTGTGCGCTTTGCCAATCACAACCCAGGCATCCGCGATGTCATTGATTAGCAGGCAGATCTCAAGCGGATGGTCACAGCGTCGATAGTGGGTACGGCAGGTGCAATTTGCCAGTGCAAAGGTACGAGCATTGTGCAGTATCTGGATGGCCTGCGGGGTAGGCAGGATCCATTGCTTCGAATGGAAAGCTTCTCGAACCGGCAGGATCTTTCCAGCATAGGGAATCTTCCCTTCTCGCATCCAACCATCATACTTTTCGAGGATGGCCAACAAGTGCTCGTCTGTGTGCATCAGCTTGCTGCCCTATGGAGAAATAGGCCCAGGTTGCGTGGGAAAATATCGTGAAAATCAATCAGATCGAATTGTTCGAGCTTCTCGACCATTGATTTGGGTAGCTGTTCCAAGGCTGTTCCTTTCAGGAGCATGGCGGTCTCTTCTTGAGAGAACCTGGCACCGTCTTCGATCTCGTACCATCGGTCTTTATTCTTAGGGCAGCTCCTCTGACATGTCATGCACCCGACCAGGCAATTGTGCCATGACGAATCTATCCAAGCCGGAAAAGGAACATTGCCTGGTTTCTCATTATGATAGGTAATACAGAGCTCCGCTCTTACAAGAAAGCGATCCTTAGAGATGGCCCCAGTTGGACATTGGGTAACACAGGCCGAACACTTTTTACAGGCAACCATCATCTGTGGTTCTCGCCAGTTGTCTTCCTCACACGGCAGGTCCGAATAATAAGCAGCCAGGCGAAGGAAGCTGCCCATTCCTTCCACATAGCACAGATTATTCTTCCCGTAATCTCCCAGGCCGCTGCACACCGCCAGCAATTTCTTGGGCAACAACGCTTCAACTACTTGATAGCCTGATGGCTGTAAGGAAGCCATCAGGAGTTCTCGAATCCGGTCATCGCCCTTGTTGCCATGCAAATAGGTCGGCGGTACGATAAGATCCACAGGCTTTCCATTCCAGGAGAAGGTGACTCGCGTCTGAGGATGAGAATAGGCGACAATGATGATCGACCGGGCTTCAGGGAGATGGTCGGGTTGGCTGAAAACAAACCATCCAAGCCGTTCCTGGTAGAACTCTTCGTCGAAATAAGCCAGCCCGTGAGATTCATCGAGCTTTTCCTGCAAATCTCTCAAGCGGAGAATGGATACCACGCATCCCCGGTATCCTGTTTCTTCTAAGTCTGTGAAAAGCCTCCGATGAGCTTCCCCCATTCTTCCCCGAGCATTATCGTATTGTGAATTCATATGCCTCCCCTTGCCATCCATGTCAATTGACAGGCAAAACCGCCGCTCCTTGTTTTGTAAAATGTACTCGAGCGACCTGGCGGCGCAGCAGCCGTAGCGCTCCATCGTCCAGGTCTTCTACATAAGGCCGAAAAGGTTTATTGCCAGGCCACTCCCCTCGATGCTGGCGCAGTGCCTGGCGTGAAACATAGATCAGTTCGGCCTCCCGAAACACCTGTTCGATTTTGTCAGGCCGATCAACTCCCGCAAGGATGAACTTTGGATAAGTCGCCCCAACCCCAATTAAGACCCGTTCCATCGCCTCTGCCCCTTTTTGCTCTGCACAGATCAGGCCAATCCGAGCTCCACTTGGGAGCCGGGCAATTTCGGCCAGGACTTCGAGATAGTCGGGCCCGGTCATTAAACCCAGCACCACTTGCTCCACCCCGACTAATGCCTGGATTTCGGCAACGTGAAATAGTGTAGTGGCAATTAAATCGTATTGTTTGAAAAAATTCGCTTCCTTTGATCTTAGCTCCTCAACCAATAAAGTATCCGGTTTAACTCCGGTCCCTTGCTGGATATTATGCGCATAATATTCCAGATCGGCCTGGTTACATTCGGAAAACAGCAACCGGACATCTGGATTTCCCAAAGGAAAGAGTTTGGCGCGGGAGTATGCGCTTGAGGCAAATTCTTCGGGCGTTATGCCCAGAGACATTGCTTTAATGAGCGCTTCGTCGATTAAATCCAACATTGCTTCCTTTTTGGTCGCGGGCTCGCGGCGCATTTCCTCGGCGACGAAAGTCCCCCGTCCCTGCTCGCTAACGAGATACCCTTGACGTTCCAATTCCCGATAGGCCATCCTGACCGTGTTGTAATTGATACGCAATGCCTTGGCCATCTCACGCACCGTAGGCAGTTTATTCCCTGGCTCCCAGACACCGCTCTCGATGAGATATTTCAATTGTTCCATTAGTTGGGCATGAATCGATATGGTTTGGGAGCGTTCAATTTGAATGCTAGGCATAAGAATCAATGATATAGTTCACTAATTCATTATATTGTAACATGCTTTATGCAAATGTCAAACATGTATTTCGAAATCCTATCGTGAACTTGCTGTTCGATCGACTCTGCCTGGTTGGGATAGCAAAGGCATCTTGATAGAAGATATGGGAGAAAATATCACTCGTTTCCAGGCGATTTAAAACAAGAATCCACCCTTCAGCCGCGCCTTCGGCCCACCAGTCCGCGGTTTTTTCACTATCCCATGATGCGTGCAGGTTGGCCGAGTCGCGGTCCCAAACCATTTGATCAGCTGGGGCCACCGGCGCGCCGAGCTCCTCAGCAGGGCTTCGGCAGCGCCAAATAAGCGAGCGGCGATATCGGGGTGTCCGACATCGACACACAGCCCAGCCATTCCTGCCAGGCACTCCACGATCCCCTGCCGGTTCCCCTGGGCTTTCTGCAGGGCAACACTCTCCAGAAGGAAGGACTGGGCACGCTCGTAATCTCCTTGCTGCCTTACCACCTGCCCCAGCTTGTGCAGCGATGAGGCGATGTCCAAAACGTCGTTTATCTCGCGACAGTTCGCCAGGCTCTCCTCAAATAACTGCCGGGCAAGCGCGAAATTACCTTCCAGGCAGGCCAGGTCTCCCAGGCGCGAAAGGTGCACCGCAATCCCTTCTTTGCTGCCCTGTGCATGAGCATGCGCTAATCCCTTTTCGAAGTGCAATCGAGCTTCACCATAGGCTCCCAGGTGGTATGCCACCAGGCCCAGGTCACCCACCAGAGACATGCTTTCGATCGGGTTGCCGAGACGTTGATTGATTGCCAGGCTCTCGGAGAAAAGCGCCTGCACCGCCTGATAATCATTCTGGTCAAACCGGACATGCCCAAACACGTGCAAGACAAAGGCTGTTTCGCGTTCTTCAATTCGTCCCAATTCACGTAAGAGGGACTGGCTTTCTTCCAGATGGGCCCGAGCCAGGCTGTACTCACCTTGTTTCCAGGCCATGAGCCCGATCCCGGCCAGTATGGAGGCGCGCAGGGTGTCCCGCTGCTTTGAAAAGGCCAATGCGCGCTCTAACCAGCCCCGGCCCTCGCTGAGGTGACCTTGCATATACCAAAACGTCTTCATAGCCGAAGCCAGGCTCGCGCCATGCTTCTGCGCTTGGCTGTTCGCTTGTTCCGGGTGAAACGCCCAGCTTAATGCCCCGTTCACGTTATCATAATCGTTGGCCCGGACAGCCAGCCAGGCGCTTTCCGGCAATTGCCCGCTGAGGAAGCTGTCTTCAGCGCCCTGGACGAATGTAGAAAAATAATCCAGGTGCCGGCTGCGAGCCACTTTACCTTCGATGGAAGGCTGCAATCGCTCCAGAGCATATTCTCGAATGGTTTCCAACATGAAATGGCGCCCACCGCCGGCAATTTCTCGCAGGTAGATCAGGCTCTTTCGTTGCAGAGATAAGATCTGGTCCTGGGTGATCACGCCAGCCTGGACAGTTCGGGTTTCTTCCCCGGCAATCTCGAAATTGCATACTTGTATTGCCGCGTCCAGGGTGAAACCACCGATAAATACACACAGTCGCCGAAGCAGGCTGCGCTCTGTTTCATCCAGCAGGTCATAACTCCAGTCCAGCGTGTTGCGTAGCGTTTGTTGACGGACCGGCAGGTCTCGCGCCCCGCCCACGAGCATTGGCAGCCGCTGTTCGAGTTTACGCAACATGATTTGTGGCGACCAATATCTGGCATACGCCGCTGCAAGCTCGACTGCAAGAGGCAGACCGTCCAGCCTGCGGCAAATTTCGATGACCGCCGGCGTGTTTTCCGGCGTCAATGCGAAATCGGCCTGTGCAGCTCTTGCCTGCTCCTCAAACAATAGCAGAGCAGCGTTGGCCGGCAGGGGCGATACGATATACTCGTATTCACCGCTCAGACGCAGCGCCTCGCGGGTTGTCGCCAATACTTTGAGACCCTCCGCTGCCGACAGCAGGTTACCGATTAAAACCGCGGCATCCAGCAGGTGCTCAAAGTTATCCAACACCAGCAGCACCTGTTTGGTCGTGAGGGTGGAAAGCAACTTCTCGATCACATGCTCGTTGACGGTCTCTTTGATGCTGAGGGGCTGGGCGATCGCCCGGGCGACGGGCAACGAAAGATCCCGGTCGACGTTTTGCGGCAGGCGCACCGTGGCAAGATCGACAAAGAAGACGCCATCCTTGTAATCTTAGAGAAGTGCATAGGCTGCCTGAATTGCCAGGCGGGTCTTTCCCACTCCCCCGGGACCGGTCAGGCTGGCCAAACGAACGCACTCCTGCCGTATCAGGCCGGTTATGGCGGCTACTTGCTGCTCTCTACCAATGAGAGATGTGATCGCGGCGGGCAGGTTGTGAGGCAATTGTTTCGAGGGGTCCGCGCCTCCATGGCGGCGATGTCATCTATAGACACTCTCAGTCCCGTCACTTCATTCAGAAAGATCGCGATTTCTTCTCTGTTTAAGCGTAGCTATCTGGCGCGGATTTCTATCAATTGATCCCGGGCGCGCAAACGGATGAGCGGCAGAGGCGGGTCGGTCCGGGATAGGATCACCAGGTGCGTCTGGGGCGGCATGTGGTCGAGCAGCGAGGCGAGTATCTCCAAGATGGCTTGGGCACGGATGAAGTGAAAATCATCCAGGACGAGAACGAGGGGGGCCGCCCGCTCGGAAATCTCGTTGATCAGGACAGGCAACCAGGTCACACGGAGCCCGGGCTCCATTCCCTGGAGCGGTTCCAACCAGTCCAAGTGAATGGTAGGGATGGTTTTTTGTACTGCTGCGCTGAAATTTTGCAGGAAGCGGGTGGGCTCATTATCACCTTCGTCCAGTGACATCCAGGCCGAAGGGATTTCGATTTCGTGCAGCCAACTGCTAACCAGGGCGGTTTTGCCATAACCAGCCGGGGCTGAGACCAGGATGAGTGGCTTATCCAGGCCGCTATTGACTCGCTTGATCAGATGAGGACGGTTTACACGGTTGGATCATATGGGTGGAATTAATAAATTCGTTTTGAGCAAGGGTTCTCCCTGCTCAATCAACGTTTGGTTCATCGGCTTTCCCCCGCCATTGTTTCTGGTCCGGCATGCCATCTGATCTCCTCAAACAGGGTATCAGTCGGCGTTACTCCAACCGGGATAGTGAACAGGAGCAATCCCGCCAGATCATCACTTATCTGGCTACCGTGACACTGGATGAATTGTACAGGAGAATGGTTGGGTATGCAACAAAATATATTCAGCATTATGGGGTGCGAACGGCGGACGCCAGCACCCCATAATGCCGTAAATAATCCACTAGTGCTCTCTCCCTATCAGGCCCGAATCTCCTGGCGCTGGAACAGCACGTAGGCCAGGGCAAAGAGCAGGATGGATGCGGCGATCAGGCCGGTCAACTGCGGCCAGACCAGGAGCACCGATTGAGAGGGCGGCAGCGGCGCTCCAAGTATGGCTCCCTCCAGTTGGGTAGGCAGCAGGATGCCCAACGAGCGGACCTCGGGTTGGAGCAGGGCGATCATCGTCTCGGCGTACAGGGTATTTGGAGAGAACCTCGAGAGGGCCAGCTCCATGTTCGCCTGGGCCAGAATCTCCTGTGGGAATCCTATCCGTACCGGGCTGAGGGCTTGCGCCAGGACACCGGAGATCATCCCCCAGAATACCGTGAAGAACAGCCACACTGCGATAGAGGCCAGCGCTGCCGTGGCGGATTGGCGAAATACCACCGAAAAAACCAGCGCCAATGCTATCCAGATGCCGCCATAGAAGGTCGTGGCGAGCAGGAACCACACCCCCCGCCCCACTTCTTCGGCTCCTGGCGCTACGCCCAGCCGCAGTATGCCTATCCCAAAGATCAGCAGCCAGATCGCAGTGCAGACCAGCATCAGTGTGAACAGACTTGCCAGGAACTTGCCCAGCAGCAGGGCGTCACGATAAACAGGCTGGGCCAGCAGGCGCGCCATCGTTCGGCGGTTGAACTCCCCGTTGACGGCATCGAAGGTCAGGGCGATCGACACCAGTGGGACGAAGAAGGCCAATAAACCAACAAAAGCCGGCAATGGCTGGCGAGAATTGGTCAGCAGGCGCAGATAGAGGAATTGATCCTGGCCGACCGTCTGCTGTAACTCTTGCGTGGCGACGTATACCGTGCCCAGGGCAGCCAGCAGGATCAAGATATCCAGGATGAAGATGCGCGTGCTGGATAGGTGATCGGCCATTTCCTTGAGGATGACCGTCCACATGCCGGTCCAGGGGGAACCCTCTCTGGGCTGCGCAACGCCAGATTCTTGCTCATGCAGTTGAAATGTGGCCTGCGTCATGTTCCACCTCCTTGAAATAGGCCGTATAGATATCGTCCAGGCTTTGGGCCTGGACCCCCAACTGGAGCAGCCGGCCTCCCGCCGAGATGATCGCCTGGGCTACCTCAGCCCGGATGTCTTGCGAGGCTTCCACCTGATAGAGAGACGAATCGCTGATGCGGATATGGGTGACCTGCGGAATTTTCTCCAGTGTGTGGAGGATGGCAGGGCGTTCGCCTTCCGCGTCTACCAGGATACGATACGCCCCTCCCAGCACGCGCTGCGCCAGGTCTTCAACCGTTCCCTCCAGCACCATCTTGCCCTGGTTGAACAGGCCCACCCGGTCGCAGATAGCCTGGACCTGGTAAAGCAGGTGGGAGGCCAACAGGACCGTAATCCCTTCCTCCTTCAGGCTGCGGATCATGCCCAGGAACTCGTGAGAGGACTCTGGGTCCAGCCCGGAAGTCGGCTCATCCATGATGATGAGCTGCGGCTGCTTGACCAGGATATCTGCCAGGCCCAATCGCTGGCGCATGCCGCGCGAAAAGGTGCCGACCCGTTTCGAAGCGACCTTCTCCAATCCAACACGGGCCAGAGAATCGCCAACCCGCCTCTCGACCTGCTCGCCGGGAATGTTATTCAGACGGGCAATATAGGTCAGGTTCTCCCTGGCAGACAGCTCGTCATAAAAGCCCATCTGGTCTGGGAGATAGCCCACGCGTGATTTCACGCTGAGCGGCTTGCGGCCCGGGTTAAGCCCCAGGACGCTGACGCTGCCGGAGGTGGGTTCGGTCAGGCCAAGCAGCATGAGGATGGTGGTCGTTTTGCCAGCGCCGTTAGGTCCCAACAACCCGAAGACTTCCCCGACCTGCACTTCCAGATTCAGGCGTTCCACTGCCACGAAATCGCCATACCTCTTGGTCAGGTCCTTGGTCAGGATAACACTGTTGCTCATGCCGCACTTCCTGTATAAATGACCTCTGGATGAGATTCATCGCCGACCGAAGCGCGCCACCGCCACGCTGACCACGGCTACCGCCAGGGCGATCAACCCAATCCCTGCCACGCCCCAAAGGGTGGAGGTGCGCACTGTGATGCGGAATTCCGCCGATTCCAGCTTGCTGTCCAGCGGGCGGGCGTTGATCGTCACCACATAGTCGCCGGCGACTGCCTTCTCGGGGGGCTTGATCCGGGCCGTCACTTCCACCGTCTGCCCGGCAGGTATTTCGGCGACCTGAGGCTGATCGAAGGTGACAGACCAGCCACTCGGCTCGCTCGATGTAAGCTCAATGCCGCGCAGCGGGGCGCTTCCGTTGTTCGCCAACACAATTTTCAAGGGGCTTTCCTGGCCGGCAAGTGCCTGCCCAGAAAGCCGTCCATCTGGCGCAGTGACATTTAAGACCCCCTCCCCGACCACTTGAACAGCCAGTTCCAGCTCGGCCTTGACATCGCCGGCAACCGCTTGCACCAGGAATGGATACTCCCCCGATTCCAGAGTGACCAGGGGTTCGGCCTGGATGGTCAGGTCTTTGGATTCGTTGGCCGGCAGCTCGAGCTCGGTCACCTCCTGTCCGGCAGACTGGATCGTGACCTGGATATTGTTCGGCTGGCTGGCAGACAGCACGACCAACAGGTCTTCGCCGCCCTCGTTCTTTAACGTTGCCGTAAAGTTAAATGTGGCGCTGGGAGACCCTCGCTTGGTGGGTAGGCCGTCGACCGTCAGCGATAAACGCGGCGGCAGCTTCTCTTTGATCGTGACGATGAGGGTAAACTCGGCCTTCTCGCGCTCGCCGGTCGCCACTACCGTCATCTCATGCTTGCCGGCCTCCGCATCCGCCGGTGGCTCCAGGCGCAGGTCTACCGTGGCCTCATTTTCCCCATCCACGTACACTGCATCCACCACTTGCGATCCACCACGGAAGGATGCATTCCAGCCTGAGGGCAGATTTTCCACTTCCAGGATGACCGTTTGCGCAGTCCCGGAAAACAGCTTCAAGGGCACGGTTACCACTTCTCCGAAACCGATTATCCGGCTGGGATATTGGGTGAAAATCGAGAGCGGCTGGGCCTGGGCGCCTTCCGGCTGCTCTTCCTGGGCCCTGGTCAGGATGGGGGCCGGAAAAAACAAGGCAACGACCAGCAACAACCCAAATATTGATAGGACCTTCATGGTTTTCATCTTCTACTCCTCCTCGAAGTGAACTTACCGAATCTGGGCTTCCAAGGAAAATCCTATGAGAATAATTAAATAATCCATGATTGTTAGAATCCGGTTTGAAAAACATTAAAAGAGGGTTTACGCAATACGTCAAAGTATGCCGAAAATAAGGGTTAGGGCGGGCACACGCCCGCCTAACCCTTATTTTAGGCCATTTTCCGTCTGTTCTCAGGTTCTTACGCAGGAGATATCGGTAGCTAGGCCGCCCTCGAACAAGGTCGTGCAGACGAAGGACAGTTCAATTTGAACCTGGCCGGATTCGTCCTTTACGATGATCGTAGCCCCCGTCCAAGCCGTTGAGCCATCTACGATGCCCACCACCGCCCAGTTGCCGTTCGGGCATCCAGCTTGCTTAGGTGTGGGCGAGGGTTCGAACTCGGGCGAGGTCGGGTCCGGCGCGATCACCTCGACCAGGGCGTGGCCGTTCTCGTCGGATACGAATACACCTGACTGTTGCACGCTCACAAGGATGGGATTCCTCCCGGGGGCTTGCTGCCCCCCATTATTCTCGCACATCGCTGTGACGAATCCCTGACCGGTTAGTGTGACCTCGGCAGCCTCGTTACCCAGTCCGGCCAGGTCGCCCTGCGCGACCAGCGAACCACCGAGTCCGAAATCAATCGAGTTGAAGTGAAAGTTACCCGCCCAGGCCGCGGGAACCAGCATTATGGCCAGGGCCAGTACGATCAACACTGGCGCCCAAACGATCGATTTGTTGTGCATGAAACTCCTCCATTCGCTCAACTTCTGGCTGTGCCCCCAACTGCACAAAGATTTCCCTTGCTTCCTGCCACATGCGCTGGGCTCGTTCCTGCTCTCCCTGTTCCAGCAGATATTTTGCCCACTCACGCAAAGTCCTGGCGCGTTCCTCCTCCCTTTTGATCTGGGCTAAAATGCGCGCACTCTCGGCGTAACAACCCTCTGCGATGGCGATGCGGGGTTGTCCCTGCTCAGGCACCGCAACTGGGATAGCTTCTCCCAGGTAAGCCGCTACCTTTGCGAGTGCGCGCCATGCCACCCCCAGGTCCTCCTGGGATTCCCGGCTTTCTGCCAGCGCCAGGGCGCGCTGGGCGCAGGCAAGAGCATGGGTTGCATTGCCCAGGCCCAGGCAGGCCTCTGCCAGGCAGCAATACGTGGAAGACAGCACGTCCAGTCCTCCCAGAGCGGCCATGTGGATCACCTGTCGCAGGTCGGCTTCGGCTGCTGCATATTCTCCCAGTCGAACTTTAACCCCACCCAGGTTGCTCAGGTAGATCATCTCGCCATCGCGGTTGCCGATCTGACGGGCCGTGTCCAACGCCTCCAGGTAGCGCGCCATGGCCTGCTCGTAATAGCCGCGGGATTCCATGATGACGCCCAGATTGTTCATCAAAGGCATGGCCCGGCGGCGATTGCCAATAGCGAGGAAGATTTCCAACGCCTGCTCGAAATAGTGGGAGGCTTCCTGGAAGTGCCCGGTCACCGATTCGAGCACGCCGAGCAGGTTCAGGCTGTGCGCTATCTGCCCACGATCCCCGGAGCGGCTGCTGAGCTGCGCAACCCGCCTCGCCAGGGAGAGGGCGGTCTCTATTTCCCCCAGCTTGAATGCTCCCCAGGCTTTCATCCACAAGGCCCTGGTGAGATCCAACTGTGTTCCAGAGGCGCGCGCCAGCTCCTCTTCCTTACTGGCGCTTTCGATTGCTTCGCGTGTGTCGCCGCGGTGCATCTGCGCCTCGGCGATGCCATGCCAGGCGCGCGCCTGTGCTGCTGTATCTGCGTGCGCATCTGCTGCGCCGGCCATGTTCTGGAAGGCTTCAACCGCCTCACCGTAGCGCCCCAGCCAGTTCAAGACCTGGCCCAGGCCATGATAGGCCTCGATCTGCTGGCTGCGCCGTTCCTCTGCCAGGTCGCCGGCCTGCGCCCAAAGGGACAGCGCCTGCTGGTAGTAATCCCTGGCTATCTCCGGAGCGTAGGTTTCCTGAGCCTGTTGCCCGGCGCGGGCATACCAATCGGCCGCCCTCGCCGGCTCCCCGGCAAGTTCGAAATGCTCGCCGATACGACCAGCATATTCTCCTGCCCGCTCTCCGCTGCGCTCGCACAGCCACTCGGCCACTTTCAGGTGGTATGCGCGCCTCAGCCGTTTGAGCAACCTCTCGTAGGCGACATCTCGCAGCAGAGCGTGTTTGAAGATATATTCCGTAGTCCCCGCAAAGGCCGATGGGTCTCTGCGGAAGATCATCTCCCGATCCGACAAGCTGGCCAGCACCCCGCTCGTCTCCGGCAGGGTTTCCACCCCGACATAATCGCCTGCATCGCTCATCCGGGCGGCCAATTCGTCCCAAAATACTCGCCCGGCCACCGAGGCGCAGTGCAGTACCTTGCGCTCTTGCACAGGCAGCCCATCCAAGCGCGCCTGCAGCACGCCGGTGAGCGTGGGAGGAATTTTCCACTCAACCAGCCTCTCCTCCATAAACTGCCAGCGTTCCGGGCCGGGCACGATCACGCCGTCGTCGATGAGCATCTTGATTACTTCTTCGACGTAAAAGGGGTTCCCTTCCGCCCGGCTTACAATCAGGTGTTGCAGTGAGGGGGGGATTTCAGGAATATGGCGCAGGATCTCGCCCACCAGTTTCTGGCTATCGGACTCAGAAAGAGGCGCCAGGTCCACCCGTATCTGAATCGCCTGACCTCCGCCCCAGGATGGGCGCCGCTCGAAGAGCGCGTTGCGGGCCAGGACTACGATCATCAGGGGAAGGTCCAGGCAGTCCTGAACCAGGTGCTCGAAAAAGTCCAGGGAGCCCTCATCGGCCCAGTGAATGTCCTCCAACAAGATCAATACCGGTTGATCTCGCAAGACGGTTTTAAAGAACTGGGCGGCATGGTAAAACGCCCGTTCATGGATCTGATGGGCGTCTTCTAGGATGCCTTGCAATTGGGGGCTGGAGGTGTAGTCGAAGCCGAGGATGTGGCCAATGAAGGGCGCCCAATCTGCATGCTCCGGGCCGCTGTGTTTCGCAATGCCACGCTCGAGTTTACCTTTAGCAACCGCCTCGCTGTCGCTGTCGATGATTTCGAATTCGGCCGTGAGCAGGACGCGCAGGAGGGAATACGGGAGATGGTCCATCTCCTCGGTGGCGCGAGCGCGCAGGATGCGCTGGCCTTTCGGTTGCAGCTCCAGCCAGCGGGTGAACTCGTACAGCAGCCGTGATTTCCCCATCCCGGCCTCGCCAACGATGGTCACGATCCTGGCTTTTACCGGCCCTGGTCCTTCCAGCACGCTCAGGTTGGCCTGCAACTGCCTGAGCTCGGCCTCCCGCCCCACAATCGGGGTTTCGATCCCCGACACGCCGCGCGCTGGCTGGCGGAAGGGGCGCGCCCGCGTCCCCGTTACCCGGTAGGCCTGGAGCGGTTCGCTTTTCCCCCTGACGTAGATCGGCTCGAGCGACTGCACCGCGAACAGGCCGCGTACGTGGCGGTAGGTATCGTGAGAGATCAGGACCTCTCCGGGAGAGGCCGCGTTTTGCAGCCGGCTGGCGACATTGACCGTGTCTCCCATGGCAGTGAATTCTGACCTCACCTGGCTGCCGATGATATCCATCACCGCCAGGCCGGTATTGATGCCCACGCGCACCCGAAACTCCAGCCCATAGCGCTGCCGGACCTGGCCAGCATATTCAACGGCCGACTTCTGGAGCTCCAATCCGGCGCGGATGGCGCGCTCGGCGTCATTTTCGTATGCCACCGGCACCCCAAAGAAGGCCAGGATGGCGTCCCCCATCAGGCGGGCAACCATCCCGCGCTGGCCTGCCACGGCGGCGTTCATGAAGTCGAACGCCCCGTTCATGATCTCAGCCACCTCTTCTGGGTCGACCTGCTCGGCAATGGCGGTCGAGCCGGCGACATCGGCGAACAGCACGCTGACCAGCTTGCGTTCGCCTTCCGGCGCCTGCAGCGCGCTCAGGGGCGCTCCGCAAGTGGCGCAATATTTGGCCGTATCCGCATTGGCGGCCCGGCAATTAGGACAGATCATATCTCAGGATCGCTGCTATCGCCTCTCGGGGCAAGGCCGGGTCGAGAGGGGGATGCCAGGGAATTAGATCAATTCTAATCCAGAATGTCCGTTAAGGCCATGAGCATTTTCCTGGGAGGCGCTAATATATTGTTAGCTTACAGGGATTTGGCGAACTGTTCCATCAAATATTGACTTAGTCCAAGACTTAGTCTATAATCGCGAGCGGAGGTCGCCATGGAAAAAATCGTGAATATCCACGAAGCCAAGACACACTTTTCGAAATTGCTGGAGCGGGTGAAGAGCGGGGAGCGCATCATCATCGCCAAAGCGGGCCAGCCGGTAGCCGTGCTCTCGCCCATCGCCGAGGCGCCCGCTCGCCGAACACCGGGGATAGACGCTGGTAAAGTGGTGATCGGCGCCGACTTCGATGCACCTTTACCGGAATTCGAGCTGTGAGAGCCTTGCTGGATACGCACACTTTCTTATGGTGGAACATGGACGATCCCCAGCTCTCCCCTTTGGCGCGTGATTTGATTGCTGATGGCAGCAACGAAATTTACCTGAGCGCTGCCAGCGCCTGGGAGATCTCCATCAAGTACGCCAGAGGGCGTCTGGTCTTGCCAGACGCCCCCCAGGTGTACGTTGCAGAGCGCATGGCAAGCCAACATTTTCAGCCTTTGCCGGTCCTGCTCAGCCATGCGTTTCACGTCCACCGCCTGCCGGAGATCCATCAGGACCCCTTCGACCGTTTGCTGATCGTCCAGAGCCAGTTGGAAGAACTGCCCATATTGACCGGCGACCCGACGATTGCACGCTATGGCGTAAGTGTTATCTGGTAGAAAAATGGATTCTCCCGATCCCCACCGAGCCGGCGTCACCGAACCAGGTGTCGATGCCGTAAGACCCCGTTGCAGACGTGTGTTTGCCTGCCGTAAATTGAGAACTTTTTGCCCTCTCCCAGCGTCTAATTCTTATCAGTTTCCCCCAATCGGGAGGACCGAAATATGCCCCGCCTTGCCTTAGCGCTCACGGTTGGCCTGGCCCTGCTGCTGGCGGCCTGCGCCCCGCTCACCCCCGGGACCTCCGGCTCCACCAGCCCTGTTGAGAGCACGGCCTCGGTGGCCACGGTCGAGCCGGACTTCTTTACCCCCTTGCCGCCTGACTACACCCCGCCGCCCACTCCACTGCCTGCCACGCTGACCCCGATTCCACCCCTGCCTGGCGGCCTGAACCCTGCCGAGCTGAAGTACCGCCTGCTGGCCCAGTTCCCGGACCTTTTCTTCTGCGACCCGGACTACTACCCGGTCGCCCGCCAGGACGAGATGGCGCTGGCTCAACAGCGCTTTCCTGAGCTGCAAGCCAACCTTGAAGAATTCAACGCCATCCTGGCCCACAACGGCCTGGCCGGCGTTTCCACCTTCACGGACGACCAGAAGCTGCTGATATATCGCCAGCACAAGAAGTTGGCCGCCATCCAGCTAGAGCTGGCCGGCGACTCCTATCGCTTCCAAATGCAGGTCGCCAAAACCGAGGGCGCCGGCGAGCTGGTCAGCGGACTGATCGACAGCCAGGGAAAGATCAGTGTCCTGAAAAGGACCGCCTCCATCGCCGCCTGCCCTATCTGCCTGGCCACCGGGACGCTGATCGACGCACCATCCGGCCCCCTTCCGGTGCAGAGCCTGCGCCTGGGGATGACGGTATGGACGCTGGACTCCGCCGGCAGGCGGATCGCCCGGCCGATAATCCGGCTGGGGGCGACGATCGCCCCGACCAATCACCGCGTGGTGCACCTGGTGCTGGACGACGGGCGCGAGCTGTGGGTCTCGCCTGGCCATCCCATGCCCGACGGCTTTACCATCGGCCATTTGCAGGTCGGCCAGGCGTTCGCCGGTGGGATGATCCTGTCTATGGAGCGCCTCCGCTACACGGGCCAGGCCACCTACGACCTGCTCCCCGCCGGCGAGACGGGCTTCTATTGGGCCAACGGCATCTTGCTGGCCAGCAGCCTGAGGTCGGCGGAGCGGTAAGATCGCAGGACTGGTGCTTAAGCCCCGGCACTCAAGCACGATACATCTACCAATAGTTATTACTGACGTTACATTCTCGATTTGATCAGCGCGCACTGCTCGTAGCCGGCGCCTTCGCTGTGCCAGCAATCGAGATTGTTCGCCTGCGCCATCCAAACCATGAGCGCGGCAATGAGCGACCCGACCATTGCCCCGGCCGTGTCCATTGCCCGGTGGAAGCCGAAGGCCAGCCCACGTGTCTCTTTTGTGACCGAGTCGGCCACCAGTGCGTCACGCGGTGCAGTGCGGATGCCTTTTCCAACTCGGTATGCCCACCTTACCCCGGCAATTGATCTCCAACTGCTGGCGAAGTAGAAGAAAGGCTTGTTAATCGCCGATAGCCCGTAACCCGTCACGGCCAGCCACTTCCGGCCACCCAGCTTATCGGACAGCCAGCCCGAGAACAACTTCAGCAGGACGGCGGTGGCTTCGGCGATCCCGTCGATCAGGTCGATGATGCTCGTTTGCACGCCCAGGACGTTGAGCACCATCTCGCTGGAAATATCCATGAAAAAGCTGGTCAGTCCCACCGCCCAAACATTTCGTGGTAGCTGCTTGATGGTGGCGCGTTCTGTTGAAGTCACAGTCGTCACTGCCATGGTTTCTCTATCGCTTGTTGCGATTCGTGATCAACTTGTATGCCTCGATTCAGGCTCTTCCAAACTAAGTTAGCGATGAGAGCCATGCCCCGCCGCGCTGCAGTCAGGGTGGTGTTTTACATTTTAAGCCGTTCTGGCACAGGTCTCACCACACGTCTGGCGGAAAATGCGCCTGGCGACATCCTGTTCAATGCCGGACACTCCAATCGTGAGATTGACATCGATTGGCTATATCAACAGCCACATCAACGCATGAAGGCCTTCATCGAGCGGTTCGATCTCGGTAGTACATACTTCTTCCCGTTGGCGCAGGGAAACCTGTTGAATCTGGCAGGTGGGGCTGACCCGTATGGCGTTGACCAGTTTGACCATTACACCGCCGTGATGCTTTTGGGCATTGCCTGGATGTTTGATGGCATTCCAGGCGATATAGCACCCGGGCTACAGCGCTATCCAGCCCATTTAGAGCGCGAAATTGCCGGGCTATCGGTCAGGATTCGCAGCAAGAACTAACGTGCTACTGCCATCTCCATAAACTGCATTTCCTCCAATCCAAACAAGGAACAAGACGTAGATATCAACAGATTACGGTGGCCGGCACCCGATCCAATCAACTACAAATTTGGAGGAACGCACGATAAGAAAGGCGGTTTTTGTTACGCTGGCAGCAGCTATGGTTCTGGGCGGAGTGCTATTTAGCGGGCGATATGCACTAGCGGCAGCCAAAGAACCCAAGATCCTCTCATTCGATACCATGGTTGGCTTGCCCCAACCCTGCATAGCGCCGATCGTATTCGTCACCAGCCCAACTGGGGCATGGTTCGCGGCTACCGGAAAATAATCGTTTTCTTCGACGGATCGAATGGCGATACACCCCGGATAGAAAAGCGGGGTGTATCGTCTTTTGTGCTATAGTAGACTTTCATTGGCGGTCGACGATCACCATTGACCGGCTAAGACTGTCGAGAGAATAACCCTATGATCAGCCAGGAGAACTACTATCGCATCGCACGCGTCATGCCTGTCTTGCAGCGCGCCGATTCGCAATTGGCGCGTGAGTTCCAGCAGGACGCCGTCTTCACGCGCATCCCTGCTGGCAAGGACGTGTTTGTCGAAGGCAACCGCGCCGACGCCATTGCCTTATTGCTTTCCGGCGTGGTGCGCGTATATAAAATCGGCGAGACGAGACGGGAGATCACCCTGTATCGCTTTGGTCCCGGCGAATCCTGCATTCTGACCGCAAACGCCATCCTCAGCCAGCAGACGTTTCCTTCGATAGCCACAGTCGAGCAGGAGGCCGAGGCGGTGAAAGAAGCACTCAACTCCAGCTCACAGCCCGCCCCTCATGGAAGACTGCCAGGGGGTGACCAGCGCTGATGTAAGCCCGGACGCGAGTCCCGACCGGCAATATGATGGTGTGTTCCTTGAATGCGTGCAGAACCTGACCTGAATCCAGCCGCAGTCGGTAGACGTTCAGGGCGCCGCGAAAGAAGCGCTCCATGATGACGCCGTTGCCGGTTTCAGCCAGATCGAAATCCACGTCGTCGCCGCGCAGGGCGACTTCGACCGGAGCGGATCCATTTACAGCTACCGGTTGGGGCAGCCAGCCGACTTCGGTGTAGATGCCCTGGTGAATGGCTTTGCCCGGAAGAAAGTCGCTGTTGCCCATGAATTCGGCGACAAAGCGGGTAGCCGATGTATGGAAGATCTGCTCGGGTGTGCCTATCTGTTCCAGGCAGCCATGCTGTAAGACGGCCAGGCGGTCCCCCATGTAAAGGGCCTCTTCCTGGTCGTGAGTGACGAATATCACGGTGGCCTGGATAGACTTGAGTATGCCACGCACCTGCTCCCGGACTTCCCCGCGCAAGTCGGCGTCCAGGCTGCTGAAGGGCTCGTCAAGCAGCAACAGCACTGGATGGGGAGCCAGTGCTCGCACCAACGCCACTCGCTGGCGCTCACCGCCCGAAAGCTCGTGCGGGTAGCGGCTGGCAAGCGATTCCATCTCCACCATGCGCAGCATCTCTCTCACCTCGGCGCGGACCTCGGATGGTTTCCGCCCCCGCAGCCCAAAGGCAACGTTATCGAAAACGGTCAGGTGAGGGAAAAGGGCGTGGTCTTGAAACACCATGCCGATTCCACGGCGTTCGGGCGGGACGAATTCGGTCTCAGAGGCAAGAACCTGTCCGTTTAAGCGGATCAGACCCGAGTCAGGACGTTCAAGCCCGGCGATCAGGCGCAGGGCGGTGGTTTTGCCGCAGCCGCTGGGTCCGACCAGAGCGAGGATTTCCCCATTTTCTAATTCGAATGAGACTTCGCTGACAGCGGTAAGGTGAGCGTTTATAAACCGCTTGGTGAGATGTTGGACTTCGAGGGTGGTCATCGGAAAATTTGCTCCCGACGTAGGAGAAAGGACAGCGGCAACACTGCCGCCAGCACCAAGATCAGCGCAGCCGGCGCGGCTTGCAAGTAAAAGCCATCCACCGCCCATATCCATACGCGCACAGCCAGGGTGTCGAACCCGGCAGGGCGCAAGAGCAGGGTGGCAGGTAACTCCTTGATCGAGGTCAGGAAGACCAGGGCGCCGCCGGCGAGAAGGCCCGGCATGATCAACGGCAGGGTTACCTGGAAGAAGGTTTGCATGGTGGTACGCCCAAGGTTGCGGGCGGCCTCCTCGAGCGACGGCGAAAGCTGGCTAATCGCCGATTCGCTGGAGCGTACCGCTTGCGGCATGTGACGCAGCACGTAGGCGATGACCACCACAAACGGGGTGGCATACAGGAACGGAAGGAGGCGGTTGACGAGCAGCACCAGGCTGAGGGCGATCACCACGCCCGGGATGGCGTAGCCCACCTGGCAGAGGCGGGAGATAAAACGCGAAATGCGGCTAGGATGGCGGATGGAAAAAATCGCGACCGGCAGCGAGAGCGCCACCGCCGCCACGGCTGCCAGTGAGGAGGTCCACAGGCTGTTCCAGACGAAACTCCCAAAGCCAATAGATCCGGTGCGGAAGACCGCGGCCAATGCCTGGGGGTTCATGAAGGCCCGCATGCTCCAGATGACCAATGCTAACATGGGCACCAACAGGCTGGCAGATATTACAGCCAGCACAAGGAAAAATGCAGGAAGGCGCCATTTGCCGAGCATGGAGGGCGGGGCAGGCCGCCAGTTGCTTTCCATCTGGGTGAAGCGCGCTTTACCCTGTAAGCGCAATTCCGCATACAGGACGAAAATGGCCAGACTGACCAAAACCCCGCTCAAGACCGAGGCGGCAGAACGGTCGTAGCGCCCGGAAAGCTGGATGAAGATTGCTGAGGTGAAGGTCTCGTAGCGCAGCAGCGCAACCGTGCCATACTCCGCCAGGATGTCGAGCGCCACCAACAAGGCGCCCGCCATCAGCCCGGGGCGCAGGGCGGGCAGTGTGACCTGCCAGAGGGTCTGCCAGGTCGTGCGCCCGAGGGTGCGTGCTACTTCTTCCAGAACGGCATGCAGCGTGCGGAAGGCTGCTCCGCTCAGCAGATAGACATAAGGGTAAGTGAACAGGGTGAGGATGAACACCGTTCCCCAAAAGCCGGTCGGGCTGGGCAGAGGCACAGGCTGGCCAAAGATGGCCTCGAACATCTGCGGGATGAAACCGCCGCGCGGCCGTAGCAGGGTGAGATGGACAATCGCGCCGATATAAGCCGGGATGGCGAGCGGCAGGGCGAGCATGCCGCGCAAGATCTTTCGCCCGGGCAGGTCGGTGCGCTCGGTGAGCCAGGCCATGCTGACCCCGGTCAACAGCGCGCCACCCGTCACCGCCAACAGCAGGGTAAGGGTATTGCCCATCAGCATCCACAGGCGCGTTCGAAGCAGCCTTTGCCAGGCTTCGGGTTCAGCGCCGAGCGCACGGATGAAGATATAGACGAGCGGGATGGCGACGAACAGCGCCACCAGCCCAGCGGCGACCATTAGCCGTGGGTTGGTCCGCGCGCGATGCCAGTGCGGGAGGGTCGAGCGGGCAATTTGGGTCAGGTGCATAGACCTGGCATAATTAGGGCAGGCCGATCTTTTCCATCAAGTCGAACGTAGCATCGAACTCCTGGGCGGCATTGGCGACGTCCACATCCGCCAGGCGGAAATCATCCAGGGGCTGGATGCCCGCCCACAGCGCAACCCCGGACAGCAGGGGGTACTCGTAGTTAAGCTCGGCAAACAGCTTCTGACCCTCCGGTGAGACCAGGAAATCCAGGAAAGCCTGCGCCGCGGCGGCGTTGGGCGCGCCCTTTATAACCGCCGCTGCCGTGGCGTTGGTAATCAACCCAATTTGACCTTCGCCCTGATCGGGGAAAACGATACCCACCGGGCTGCCTTCTGCCTGCTGCAGATAGAAGTAATAATGATTGACCAGGCCAAGTTTGAACTCGCCTGCCCCCACCGCTTTACGCACATCGGTATGGCCGCCGAAGAAGGTGACCTGATTGGCGATCAGATCTCTCAACCACTGCTCGGTGGCTTCCTCGCCGATAAGTTGGCGCATGACGGCGATTTGCGCTTGCATGGACCCATTGGTCGATCCGGCTGCGGCGACCTGTCCCTTCCATTTCGGATCGGTCAGGTCAAAGATGGATTTGGGAGCATCAGCGGCCGAGACCAGATCGGTGTTGTACATGATGACGCGCGCCCGGCGGGTCAGCCCGATCCACTGATGGCCGGATCCAACAAACTCGGCGGGAAGCTGCTCTGCGCCGGCGGGCAGGTAGGGCTGGAAGATACCTTGTGATGAAAGCAATTGGATTGTGAACAATTCGGTAGTGATGAAGACATCCGCCTGCGGGTTGGATTGCTCTTCGATGAGGGCATTGGCGATTTCGCTGTTACTGCCTGCCTTGAGCAGGACTTCAACATCGGGATACCCGGCCCTGAAGGCGTCGATGACCGGCTGGATGAGCGCCTCGGATCGACCAGAATAGATAACCAGCTTGCCAGAGATTTCATCGCCGGGCCCTTGAGTGTTGGTTGGCGATTCTATCGCTGCCGGCGCCTGGGAAACAGCCGGAGCAGGCGTTTCCCTCTGTGGTGCTGGCGCACAGGCGGTCAACAGAAGTGCAAGTGCCAGGATAATATATGCTGCGATACGGTTATTGGACATTGTATGGGCATCCGTGAGATTGAGTTATCCAATACGGGTGTGCAGGTATTTTCTTGACAGCCATATTCCCTGTGATAAAATGAACTTAGCATACCAATATTATTCTAGTTAGTATATACTAAGTTGTGAATTTAGTATAGATTATTTATATCACTATTTTCATGTAAATTATGTCACGAGATAACGTTTCTACGGCAGACCATCGTCCCACACATACCGTTGAAGACTACCTGATGACCATGCACGTCATGGAGCGGGATTACGGGGAAATTGTCGCCGCTCGCCTGGCGGAGATGCTGGGTGTTGCGCCGGCCACCGTCGCCATGACCTTCAAGCGCATGGAACGCGATAACTGGATCACCGGCAAGGGGCGCAAAGCCGTGCACCTTACCGACACCGGCCGCGAGGCTGCTCATTCCGTCACCCGACGGCACATGCTCACCGAGTGGCTGCTGTTGAAAATCCTCAAGGTGGATCTTCCCCTGATTCATGACGAAGCTCACGGGATTGAGCATGCCATCTCCCCCCATCTTGAGGAACGCATGCGGGACATCCTCGGCGACCCGCATGTCTGCCCTCATGGCAATCCTCTTCCTGGCTACGAAGACGAGGTCAGCGGATGGATACCGCTCACCGAGCTCGCACTGGATGAAAAGGTGGTGATCCGCCGCGTCCACGAGTTTGCCGAGGAAAATCCTGGCTTGCTGAATTTTCTAATTGAGAATGGGGTTTTGCCGGGCGCTGAGGTCCAGGTGCTTGAGATCCTGCCCTTCAACCAGACCCTGACCATCGAGGTCGAAGGCAGGCGGGTCATTCTCGGCTTCCTGGCGGCGCGTTACATCTTCGCCGAGAGGCACAGCTCTGGGTGAGGGCGAGTGGTGAAACGGAATGGACTTCAAAAGCCACGCCCTCGGTTACGTCGAAGTAATGGGCCACGTACGGATCCTGGCCTTCCACGTTCTGCTTGGAAAATTCCCAGGTCCGTTTGCGCCTCTGGGCTTCCCTGGAGTTGGCCTGGCCCTGGGGAGTGAAGTGAATGGGACAACATCCTGAAAATCACAGACCATGAGCCGACCATTCTTATTGAGCGCAACGCCTCCCTGAAATGCATAGGTGAAGGGCAATGGGAAGGGTGTATAAGATTCCTGATCTGGATTGAAGATGATGAGCCGCTCGTTGACCTGGCCCATCAACGCGATTCTGCCATCGTTGGCCACATCCATGGCAGGGGGATCAACTCTCTGTGGATATCCTTCATACGTTGCCTGACGCAACTTGTTTGGCCCGTAGCCTAAAAAAAATGTATACCTTCTCACCGGGTTTCACTGCTTTTTCAGTCGGTAGCTCAACCGGAATGAAGTCATCGGTTGAAAAAAGGTCGATCGTCCCCGCCCCAGGATAGCGTTGGGTGTAGCCGGCCTCAGGGACCGTAAATTCTGCATAATAGCGCAGTGATCCCCCATTTTGATCGGCAGCCGGCAGCCTGGCGACCAGGGATTCCATCTCGTCCACAATTTCATAGTTTAACGGGACGGTTTGAAATGCTTCAGAATCTCCATAGGAATAATTCAGGAGGCCCTCGGGAATGCAGCTTATGAGGAACCGCATGCAGAATGTGTTTTCGAAATCAAAAACCACTTTAACCGTTTCGTCCGACCTGGCGATCAACGGTGGATTATGCAATACGTCGATGGGCTGGAAGATATCCGGATCATAGCCGGATAGATCCATTACGTACAGCGGGGTGGGTGATGTTGTCTGCGTTGGTTCGCTGGTGGAGGATGCACCGGGTGTGGGGGAGGCGCTTGGGATCAGGTTGGGAGGAGTCGGGGACGTTTGCGTTATTCCGATCCTTGCCCAGGCGTATTTGGCCCTACCGGTTTGGTGATTGCCTGCTCCTGGGGGACAGGTGTGAGCGGCTGACAGGCCATAAGCCCACCGGCAGCCAGCAGTAGAAGCATGATGGGAGTGAGAAGATTTAGGCCCTTCATTTCGCTACGGCCGCCAGATGGGCGGGCTGAAGACGCCGCTGGCCAGGTAAGTTACGCCGCTGCGGTCCGCGTTTACCAGCAGCAAGGTACCTCCAGGCTCGTCCGCGTAAGCCAACTGGCTCCCGTTCGGCGACCAGGCTGGCCACATGGCGTATCGCACCTCGTCTGTCAACCGCACCGCTAACGAATCTCTAGGGCAATTCAAACAAATTTTGTATATGTCAATGTCGTTGCCTCGATTCGAAACGAAGGCCAGCCAGTTTCCATCCGGAGACCAGGCCGGTGTGTGCTCATCAACAGGGCTGCTCGTCACATTGATCAGGTCCGATCCATCTGGATGGGCCGTGCAGATGTCGCTGTGACCTTCCTGGAAGCAAATGAAAGCCAGCCGCGCCTCACCCTCCGGGCTGTCAGGCGACCAGACAAGCGTGGTGCCGGAGATCGGCTCCCCGACCGGCTGCCCATCTGGAGAGACGGCGCAAATCCGCGTCTCCCCATTCTGGCTGCAATGGTAAGCGATCCAATCCCCTCCTGGCGACCATTTAGGGACCGTATTTTGCCCGGGGCCTTCCGTCAATGCCTGTGGGTTGCTTCCATCGAAGCTCATAATATAGAGCTGAGGATCACCTGAACAGTCCTAACCGAAGACCAGTTGCTGGCCATCCGGCGACCAATCGGGGTGGCTCTCGTTCACCGCAGAAACTTCTGTAAGGTTGACCAGGTTCGATCCGTCCCAATTCACACCCCACACGTCCAGGTCCTCATCCGGCAAGCAATTATTCACCAGGCTGCCCGGGCAGCCTGAAAATGCAATTCGTTCACCGTCCGGCGAAGAAACCAGGCCCAGGATCAGCATCGGTTCGTGCAGCAGCACGCTGTGGTTCGATCCATCGGAGAGGAGGGTGTAAATCTCGGTCACTCCCTCCATGGTGCCATCATCCGTCCCGATGTAGGCGAGCAGGGAAACGCTTGACGGCTGGCTTGAATACCCGCTTGCCATCAACCAGGCCTGGTCCAGGCAGGTAAACAGGGCCTGGGGCGCCTCGGGCAGCTTTTCCAATAAAGGTTGAATGACCCGTATTTCCAATCCTTCGGGCGATTCGAGTGGCATGATGTGAATGAATTCAGTGATCGGATATCCCTGGGAGGTTTTGCGTGCAGCGATGATGTCCTTGCCTTCCCCGGCTATACTGCCCGTGACGACAGACCATTCTCCCAGGCGGTCCACACGGTGCAGGATGGCCATGCCCATGTATTCGGTCGGGTATTGTTCCTTGTAATTGGCGACAAATTCATCGAGGATCTGCTGCGCTTCAGCTGAATCGGGCTGCAGGCGTTCGATCATCGAGCAATCTTGATCCTCCTGGCCTGGGGTAGAGGCGGGCGCCTCTGTTCTTACAGATGGCGGCGTGGAGCGGGATTCTGATGTGTGCGGTGCGACCTGGGTTTGGGTGGGAGAAGCAGGCAGGGTTGTTTCCACTTTTTTTAATTGTTTCAGGTGGGGCAGCGCAGCCAGCCATCAGAACAAAGACTACCAGCAATATAGGAAATCTGAATTGTCTGCACATCGTAGGCGAGCTCCTGGCTCGGATGTGGGGTGGTATGAAGTTGGGTCAATTTCAGTAATTTTAGACGAACTGCGCTCGCTCTTTGTTCCCGGGCAGGCTGACCTAGATCAACCTGGGACAGAAACCTGCGAATCCTGAAGCCTGGCTGGAGGACCAGGCAGCCTGAGCGCCAGAGGCGGAAGCTCTTTCTGCAAGGCCGGCCGGTGTACCCGCTGGCAACCCACTACTGCCAGTCCTGGCAGCACCTGCCGGATTATGGCGCGTACCACGCGGCGCTGATCGCTGACTCCGCCCTGCCGGGTAAATGGCAGCCGGGGGAAGAGGTGGTGTACCTTCTTTTTTGCGGAGGTGAGCTGCCGAATGGATCAACACCAGAAATCTGGTCTCAACATTTACTAACTTCTCGGCTATCAGAAACATTATCGATCCCCATTTTGAGTGAATGGGAAGAACAGCTATGGGAAGCCGGGCAGATTGAGAACCTGATTTTGAGGCTGGTAACTGGTGGCGATTGTCAGGTTGGTTACATCGTTCAGTTGGATGAAACTGGTTGGAAGGAGGTAGTAATCAGGTTATTGAAAGAACGAAAGATTCGTCTCTCTGGTGACTAGAGAGAAAAACCATAACAGGAATGGGTGTTAATCCCTTCCTGTTATGGTTCACATAATTCACTTAGAAATGAGACCATCAGTAACAGGCCTCATCAATTTCATAATCGTCTTCCGGAATTGCTTCACCGGTTGTACAGGTGAAGCACATGCTACTGCCAAAAGCTGATCCGATTACCCAGATTGGATTACCACAAACGATACATTTCGCGCCTCTCTTATAAGCTTACAAGGCATCCTTAAGGGCAGTGTTTATTTCTTCTCTGTTTGAATCAGGATTGCTTTCGAGATGAAGCTCGACATAAGCTTCGATGCTAATTGGTGTAAAACCAAATTTCATGGATAATTATCCTCAGCAATGATTGGTATTTTACATGTGAAACAAGCTTTTTCCGAAAAGGGCATCACATTACCATGATGTGATAGACTACATACAAGGCCTGAAAAACGCGCCAGTGACATACTTGGATGTCAATGACCCAAAATGTGGAAGAATAAAATCTCTTTTCCTGTTCTATTTATTGTACTCACGCTAATAGCGATTCCGCAATCTATTCAAACTCCAGTTTTGGTTCAAAATATTTCGTGGGAACCGGTTCAAGGTCCAACGATCTCTGGGGGAATGATTCATCAAATCATAATCGATCCATCAAATACGAGCCATTTATTTGCCTTTCAAAAACATCAGGATTTTGCTTACGTACTTTTCGAGAGTCAGGATGCTGGCGCAAATTGGAATTCCGTTTATACCTTTCCCGATTCGATTTACAGCTCAACCATAGACCCTTTTAACCCTTCGATTCTCTATGCAAGCACCTCTGTCTCGATTCTTCGGTCAATTAACAGTGGTAGAGATTGGATAAAAATTTCTGACTACGGTCCTGTGCTCGCTTCTCCGAAAGCCGATACGATTTATTCCATTGAGATCCTGAAATACACAGATGATTGTCCCACCGGGAATATTAACTTCGTTGTCAGCCGCGATAGGGGCGATACTTGGAAAAAATTTCCATTGGGGTGCTACTATATTCACCAAATCGCCACGACTTCTTCCCACCCCAACTGGATCTATATTCGAGCCGAGAGCGACTTCAAATCCATATTATTTCGATCGAACGATGGAGGCGATTCATGGGCTACGATTCCACTAACGGGCGAGTGGTTCTCTCAAGGTTTTTTGCCGATTGCAATTGATCCTGCTCAGCCAGAGAAACTCTATACCTCTTCAGGAACGGGCGGAATTATTGTCAGTACAAACGGCGGTCTGACCTGGCGATCCGTACTGGACGCTTCTATTGCCGGGCCAATCCATTTTGCCTTCTCATCTGGTGTAATCTATGCAGGCGTTGATTCCATCGTGTATGGCGAATCGCCCGTGATTTATCGAAGTCTGGACGAAGGCGAAACATGGGAGACTTTGCCATGGACGCCGCCTGACCACCTTAATGATCTTCAACTCGGCGGGATCATTAACAGTCGTCTGTTCGCTGCTTTGGATGGATTCGGAATTTTCCAAAGCGATGATGCGGGGCAAACCTGGCAAACAACCAACAATGGATTGAGATCGCCCGTGGTTATTGCAGAATTAGACAGCGCCCAGATCGATCCGGAAACGATCTACGCGATTTCGGAGTGGCCGCGGGATGCGCTGTTTATCACTCGTAATGGGGGACAAGCCTGGAGCGAACCGATCATAGAAGTGCCCCATACAGCCGCTGTTAATCCTGATAATCCGGAGGTTATCTGGGTTTTGGATGACGATGGTGTGCTCGAGAGTATCGATGCCGGCGAGGTTTGGCAGCGCGTTTCAACGCTTCCTATGAATAGCCTGGCAATCTCACCCGCTTCACCCGAGCGACCTTGTGGCACCTTATCATCACTTGAAGGTCGCTTCCTGGTTTGTCGCTCGGCGTCGAGCCAGGGCGAGGCTTTTCAATGGGAACTTTCTTTAATCCCCGGTTTAGAGCAGGTTGGGAACCTGGCGCTAAGCCCAACAGATGAAAATTTAATCATGGTAAGTGGGCGAATGGGCGATGATCTTCAAACTTCGATCTTCAGGAGCCAGGATGGAGGCCAAAGCTGGCAAGATGTATTCCAAGGGCCTCAAGATTACCTATTGCTAAATTTAGTCATTTCTGGGGGTCAACCAGCAAACGTAATCGCCGTGTTTTTCCAATACCATCCTGATAATCTCATCATTTATCAAAGCCTGGATTCCGGGGAATCCTGGAACGATATCACCAATAGACTGGCAGAAGCTGGGGGAGAGATGTGGACTGGCTGGAATTATAAAGCGCCGGTGGTTTTTGATGGTACGAGCACACCTTATTTTGGCACCAGAGATATTGTTCTGCAAGCAGTGGCGAACGGCCAAATATGGAAAGTGGTTTGGAATGATCGAGGTTTCGTTGAGGATCTGCTCATTATTCCCGGCAAAGATACTCATTTATTGTTAGCAACTGAACTTGGTATCTGGAAGACGCACCTCCCCATTTTTCGATCAATTTGGATGCCAATTCTGATTCGACAGCCATAACTCAGTATTATTTTATGTTAATCCTTGCAGAGGTATCTGAATGTCCATTGGTTTGTGGGAAATTCTCCAGATGGCGGGAAGCATGGCTTAGGAGGATACATAGAAGGCAATAGATCCCGACCGGATATTGTTTCTATTTTGCATTGAAAGCCTTACCATACAAAGGCATTGAATGATACTTCATTGGTTACGCTAGAGACTGCTCTCTTTGGAGCGGCCTCTAGATTATTTTCCTACAGTATCTATTTATTCCAGATCAAAAGCCCTAAATACCGCCTCTTCTTTCATATGCGGATATTATGGATACGGATTTGAGGTCGGCGGTGGAGGATAAGCAACTGGCAGCGTGATTGGTGTTGGCAGCGTGGTTGATTTTGGAGGAGTAGCTGTAGGGAGAACAACGGGCACGGTTGTTTCTTGGGGTTCAGAGCTAATTGCAGGTGCAGGCTGAGGATACCAACTTGCGACAAAATTTTCATCAACCCAAGAACTTTGTTTCCCGGTTTCAAAATCCTCCAAATAATCAACTAATAACTTATCATCCAAATCTTTGATACGAACATGAATAAGAACGACACGCGTGCCATAACGATTGTTAATATCCTCCATTTGAGAAGATAAATTCATAAAAAATTCGCCGATTTGGGCATTATTTGTTTTATCGGCGCTCGTTCCCGTTGATAAATCTAACGTGACTAACTTACTGTTATCACTGGCAGTATAACTCGAAGGTACATCCAGAGTCAACAACCTAAATCCTTGTAAGTTGAGATTTCTTTCCAAAATATCTTTCGCTTTACTGTTTTCGATGGATGAAGGGGGGGCTTGAGTCAATTTTTGAGAGGGTAAATCAGGATACAGAAAGACTGTACTATCGTAAATTGTATTGCCCTTCGCTGTAACAAGTATCAATCGGTAGCTTTCGATATGTGTCGCAAAATTCAGATAGGCCAACTCAACTTCTCGCTCAGTGAGAAATTTATACCGGAGATCATCCTGACCTAATTTTTCATCGATTCCTGAGCTTTGTAAAATAACTTCGATCTCAAGAGGTGATTGCTTGGTGACCGTAACACTTTTGACTGGAATACCTAACTGCACCAAGCGTTCCTCCAATGTTTGGATGTCATTTCCCAGGGAGCTTCCTTGTGGTCGTAATGAGAGAGCAAAGATCATAACAACTACCAGGACAATCAAGCCGATCAAAGACAAGGACCAACGGAATAACTGGACAATGTTTTTCTTCATGGTGGCTCTCCTACGTTATTACTTGACCACTAATGGTAAGAATATTCCATGACGCCAGGTTCGAAAACTCTCGCTCGTTAGAATTGTATTCCCATACGGAGGGTCCGCATGCACATGATTAACCAAGGTAGGGTAAACCCATGTTCCAGCAGCATTTCTTACCCTAACGTACGTAAAATCCGTCCAAAACACGGTATCTGAAGTGGTATGGGTTTCGGATTGGGCAATCAACAGACTCGGGGCGGTATGAACATCATTCCAACAACGAATTTGCACTCCATTGATCCAGACGCACCATTTATTCGAACCCGTCGATCCATCATATGAAACCTCGTATTTGATCCCTGTCCCCCAAGCTTGATTATTCAATTGTACTACCTCATGGACTCCGCCTACACCATATTCGTAGTATTGTTTGGCTTGACTCCAAGTTGGATAAAGTAGCCAACCCGTTTGAACCCAAGGGCCACCACCAGGAGTGGTCACTGAGTGTGATTGGTTATCATTGCTCGGTGTATAAGGTTTACTTGAGGGGGTGTAAATTATGGACCAAAGACCATAATAGCCGCTCTGCGAATAGTAAGAATACCAATTAGCGGAAACTGTCCGAATGAAAAGCGGAGAAAGAAATAATAAGAGTACGGCGAGGAAAACCAAAGGAGCTTTGGAATGCTGCATTTTACCCTCCCTCAACTGGCAGAAAACTATGCTGTTGATCTTCCACGCCATTGTCGGGAAACTTGTCGGCGCGGTGTTGCTATTCTGATTGATGGACGATTTTGACAAACCAAGCAAATAACTGATAGTAAACAGGTCGACAAGAAGATTTTTGTCCGGGGCAATTTATCGAGAACCTCTGAACATGCTTTTATAAGGATACGTAATTTCGTCTTGTATAAATAGTGACGACCGTCAATTTTTTCCCTTACCCTTTGTCACAAAACCTACCTCGGGAAATACTCAGCTCTTATATTCACTGCTTCCTTTTTTCAAAGCAGCAACAGCCAGCTTATCATCTACGTAATTCAAAAAGTTCGGCATGCTCAATAGGGATCTTGATTCGATAGAGATCCCAACGTTGGTCGGTCCAGTTCCTAAATATTTAAACTTTCATAGGAGGTGATTCAGGAAAAATTTAGCCAATTCCCACCACTTAGACAAGATAAATTCGTTCACACGACCCCCCGAGGGGACCTTGCTCCCCTCGGGGCGAAGCGTCCTCCTGGGGGTCATTCAAACGGAGGATACAGACATGAGACTTGCAGGAATAGAAAAGGGAGGGTTTTATCCCTACCCACCGCACATGGCGGAAGCCACGGCATCCAGGTTCATCCCGCTTCCAGCGGGCACACGCGGACGGTTGCTTGACCCCTGCGCCGGTGAAGGCGAAATCGCCAGCCTCTTGGGCAGGCTACTCAACTGCGAGACCTGGGGCTGCGAGCTGTTCCCCTATCGCGCCGAGAAAGCCGCGGCACGATGGAAGCCCAGGCGCTGGCTCTGATGGGGCGCAAGATGCGAGTGGCTCAGACCTTGTACGGAGATGAGGTCGGCGGTGCGATCGTGCCCGTTGAGGAAGGCGATTTCATCACCGAGCTGGCGCGCGAAGTGCTGCGCGGCGCGGATTTAGACGATCTACAATCTCTCTTTGCTGACGAGATGCGGGTATCGAACTCGCCCATGGGCTGCCCGACGGAAAGCAGTCCGATACTGGTTCCGGTCCAACCCAGAACCTGGGACGAATGGCTCAACCAGCGTGACCTCGCTGGCAAGATGCTGGCTTCAAGGCGATCCGGTAGACGGTCAAGCCTAGAAGCACCCGGTCAATTGACCATTTGGAGTTCGATGAAGGAGAAGTAGTATCGAGGAACGCCTCACATATTTCCAATGCTCCGGTTTTGGCAGCCGATCTGCCAGAACCGGAGTTTTCTTTTACCCCCTAAAGCGCATAAGAGACATTCAACCCATTTAGAGCAAGAGGTGCAATTATGGCAGACGAGAGTGTAAGTCAAAACTTTTCTGAAAACCCTGACCCACAAGAAAAACAGGTTTCCGGAGATGATATAAGCCCTTCCCAGGAGCAGAAGATATTTCCCGCCAGGCCGCCCAAGAGCCTGGTAGAGTAGTTGGTACGTGATCAATTACGCTTTATAGTTCTGTAGACCGAAAAGGTAACGGTTCTTTTTGACGAAAAGTTCTCTCTTTGTTTCTGCCGAAACGCATTTATATTAACTTGCAGGCAAGGTCGGCGAAAGCATTCATCCACTCCTGGTCATTCTCGAGTTTTCTTGCTCGAAAATTTATCCCCAGCGTTCCGAATTCGGCGGCATCAGATGATTGCGGTGCATCACTAAATACATCTGCCTGCCAGGTAATAACAAAATCGACAAATCCGGCAGCTACGACCGTAGCTTTGAGCTCTGCTTCCAGCAGAGCGCCGGCAATTCAACCTGTCCACAGGTCGATCTCGCGCCTGGCGCTCTCGGGCACCGCTTTCTGCACTAGGATATCTCCGATTTGCAGGCGCCCACCAGGTTTGAGGACACGCGCCATCTCCTCAAGGGCGACTTGTTTGTCCGGCATCAGGTTAAGCACGCCATTGGAGATCACCACGTCGGCCCAGCCATCCTCAATCGGCAGTGCTTCAGCATATCCCTGACGGAACTCGACATTGCCGATGCTTGCCTCAATCGCTGCGCGCTGCGCTTTCCCGAGCATGGCTGGGGTCATATCCACACCCACCACCCGACCCTCATGCCCGACCATGCGGGCGGCGATCAGGCTATCGATGCCGGCGCCACAGCCTACGTCCACAACCTTCTCACCGGATTGCAATACCCCCAGGTTGAACGGGTTGCCCGTTCCGGCGAAGGACTCAATGGAAGCCTCTGGAATACCTTCCAACCATTCATCCTGGTATCCAAGGATTCTTGCCAGACGGCGACCGGTGTGGAAGTGGAAGCCGCGTTCTGGTTCGCGCGCAACAAGCTCATATTCTTCCTGAATAGCGGTGCGCAGCAACTCCAGATCTAGTGTCTGCGGGTCCGGTATAAGCGTCTGCATCTTCTTATCTCCAATTCAATCGAACTTTGGTTTTACAGGCTCGTTATGGAGGGCCGGAGGCGGGCGGAAAATCAGCATGCCGCCCGTCTCCTGCCTAACTTGCGGGTGGGGTGATCTGCCCTAGCCCTCCAGCGAAAAGCTCACCGGAACCGGGTTGCGGATGATATCCAGCACCGGCGAGGTCTTCTGGACGTATTCGCACAGCGCCTCGAGTTTCTCGCGTGGGGCATTGCTCTTCACACGGTAGACCAGGCGGATGCTTTCGTAGCCCGGTCGCACGTCATCGGAGAGCCCCAGGAATGCGCGCAAGTCCAGATCTCCTTCAATGTCGAAACTTAGGCTCTCGACATTAATTCCCTGCGCAGCCGCGTTATAGATAAAACCCACAGCCAGGCAGGATGCCAGACCATGGAGAACAGCTTCGACGGCGTTCGCACCGGCGTTGGTACCGAGCAACACAGGAGGCTCATCCCCTTCCAGGATGAACGGTTTCGTGCGGGAGGTATCTTCCTGGCCGGCGCCATAAAATCCCTGGATAATTGTGCGGGAATGCCCGCCGTCAAGCCATTCATTGTGAGCGCGAAATTGGAAACGAGCGAGATCGGGATTCTGCTTGATGGCGTCTACCGTAGCCACCAACTGATCTACATTCACACCATTTATAAGGGTTGAGGTTCTGGTATTCATAATCGATTTCCTTTCTTTCCTGTTACAAGATGAGTAGAAAACAGATTTTAGATACGCTCTAAGCATAGGCCAAAACAGGCTTAATGTCTCCACTCGAAAGAATAGAAACAAGAATGGAAAAAGCCAACCAGGTATGGTAGGATAGCTCAGAACGAATCTGTGTTTACGAGTATCAACCTGTGAGACTGTGTTTATGGAAGGAAATGCGCCGTTACTGTCTCCATTGAGCCAACGTGAGCGAGAGATCTTAGCGCGATTGGCTACCGGCTTATCCGATCAACAGATCGCTGACGAGTTATTCCTGAGTCTTCACACTGTCAAGTGGTACAACCGCCAAATTTACAACAAGCTGGAGGTCAGCAGCCGGACGCAGGCCATCACCAAAGCCAAAGCTTTGGGACTCTTCGGCGCGAACGATCTCATTGCTCCTACTTCCCTTCAATCAAGCTATCAACCACTACCCATAGAACGCCAGAAGGTGGAGCATCGTATCTCTTTTATTACCTGCTCCGATGGTACCCGCCTCGCTTATGCGATCGCCGGGAATGGACCACCGTTGGTCAAGGTTGCTAATTACATGAGCCACGTGGGGTATGACTGGGATAGCCCTGTATGGGCGCACTGGCTGGAGGAATTGACCCACAGTCATACTTTGATCCATTACGATGAACGCGGTTCAGGACTGTCGGATTGGAATGCTGAGGAACAATCATTCGAAGCGTGGGTGCGCGATCTCGAAACAGTGGTAGACACCATCGGACTACCACGGTTCCCACTCTTTGCGATGTCGCAGGCAGGTGCTGTTGCAGTAGCGTATGCTGCCCGCCATGCTGACAGGATCTCCGGCCTGATATTACATGGCGCTTACGCACGGGGTTGGTTGAAGCGAGACTTAACCGAGGAGCAGGTTGAAGAAGAGCAGTTGATGATCAGCTTGATGCGGGTTGGGTGGGGACGCGAGAATCCTGCCTTTCGACAGGTGTTCGCTATGCAGCTGTTCCCCGATGCAACATCCGAACGAATACGCGCATTAGAAGAGCAGATGCGCATTTCAGTTTCACCGAAAAACGCGGTGCGGATGGAGAGCGAAATGCACCGCATTGACGTTCGCGATCTCGCCGCTCAGATCACGGTCCCGACACTGGTTTTGCATTCGCGTGAAGATGAAGCAGTTCCCTTCGAAGAAGGCCGCCTGCTGGCCTCATTAATTCCCCGGGCGCAGTTCGTCGCGCTGGAGAGTAAGAATCATATATTGACTGAAGAGGAACCTGCCTGGCAGAAATTCGTGGCAACCGTGCGCGGTTTTCTTGGCAATGGATGAAGCCTGACGGCAACATAACTCTGATCACACGTTGGTTGTAAAAGCAATAGCCAGATCGCTTGGGGTGTTTAAAAATCCCGCGGAACCCCTACTGGAGACTCTAAAACGAGTGCTCGCCCAACGAGAAGTCCTCCTGATAATTGACAACTTTGAGTATGTATCCTCGGCAGCGACGACGGTATCTGAGCTATTAGCGGTTTCTCATCATCTGAAAGTCTCATCACCAGTCGGGATGCCCTGCGTATTGCGGGGGAACAGGAATACCCCGTATTTGCTCCACAGGCGAGGCACCTTGAGCGTTGCCTGTACTTCCCACCGCTAAATGACCGAGACGAATTTCGGCCTGGTAGCTTCAACGGAGTTTGTCTACTCGTAACGCGTGATCAGCCCAGGCGCCGTCGATTCTACTTGACGTGGACTCTAGCCTCGAGGACGCTGCCCGCAGAATCGAAGGAATCGCCAGCCAACTGGACATCTATGACTCTGAAGGTATAGGTGCCGCGCTGCAACTTGCCGATCAGCTCGAAGAAGGCCGTACCGTTAATTCCAACGAAGTCCTCGTAAGCAGGCTGGGGCGAGCCATCAGGCAGCACCCATTCGGCGTAGACGGCCGCGTCGGTGGCTGCCTGCTGGTGCTCGTCCAGGATCTGAGCCCAGGCGTAGACTCTGCGCACTCCGCGATCCCTATAACCCAACAGCTCAAGATCCTGCACGTGGTCTGCTCAACGGTGGGCAGGGACGCGAGAGGTTCAATGATGCGCATGTCGACTTGCGTCACGTCGGTGTAGCTGTCGTAAGCCCACCCGATCTCGATGCCCAGCAGCCAATCGACGAGGATTCCATCTTCTCCGGGAGTGCCAGTCGTGCCTAGGACATGGGATGAGTGGCTCATTGAGCGGAACCTGTCCGGCAGTTTGCCGGCTACCCGGCGATACGGCAAACGAGCTAATGCGGACATACCGGGTCAATTGTCTATTTGGAGTACGATGAAGGAGAAATAGATCGAGGAACAATACATCTTAACCCAACGCTCCGGTTCTGACATCAAGAATGTCAGAACCGGAGTTTTCTTTTATCCCCTAAGGTGCATAAGAGACACTCAAAACAATTTATCGTATGAGGTGCAATTATGGCAGATGAGCTTGTTAGTCAAAACTTGTCCAAAAACCCTGACCCACAAGAAAAACCGGTTTCCGGAGATGATATAACCCCTTCCCAGGAGCAGCCGCGCCTTCCGGACAGGCTTCCCCAGAGCCTGATCGAATGGCTGGCGCGTATCAACCGCCGCTACTTGGCGCTCAACCAGGAAAAGACGAACG
>Ga0073934_10001556_pt1 | contig 54096 bp, 56 predicted proteins | sample LarsenN4metaG_FD_76834 | JGI IMG/M metagenome (GOLD analysis project Ga0073934, IMG submission 76834) | Hot spring sediment bacterial and archeal communities from British Columbia, Canada, to study Microbial Dark Matter (Phase II) - Larsen... ...
ATCCGCTTCCACTGTTCGTCATTCAACCAGAACAGATTGCTGCGCATGACCCCGATCCCTTTCCAAAAACGAATCAGGATCGTATTGTCAGGCCGAAAGAATTAATGAGTTTTGACCCTAGCTGCGGCTGGCGCAGGGCGCCAGCCGCAGTGGGGCTTATCCTCCGGTTACTGCGCGCTCACCGGCGGGGCGCCGCGCGCTGCCGCATTGAGGTCCATCGGCTCCGCCGGCCTGAATTGCGGCACCGGCGGCGTCGGCGTACGGCGCGGGGCCGGCCGCGGTGTGGCAGCGCCCGTCGTCTCGGGTTCGCCAGCAGGTTCCGCCGTCATGATGTTGACCGGCGGAATCGAGGATGCGGACGGGAAGAAGACCTCCGGCCCGGCCGGGCGCGGCGAGGCGAACGCCGATGCTGCCGGCGGCAGCCCGGGCACCACGCCGGGGATCGCCCCAGGCGCTGCGCGGGCGCTCGGGCCGGGTGCCGGAGCCGGCCACACGGACGAGTGGCGGGTCACATAGAAATCGTAGGTACGCTGCGCGAGATTGGTGTTGACGCGCTTGGCGTCCCGCAACAGGGCCGCGGCCGGGCACTGCTCGATGGTGCAGCCGTCGCGGGTCGCGAGCACGTGGGCGACCAATCCGTAGCGATCGCTTTCGATGGCGCGCCGCAGCCCCTCCAATACCGGTTCCATCTCGGTGTGCCCGCGCTGGACGAAACCGCTGATGTCCGCAAACAGCCGCAACTGCGCGGCCACATAGGAAACGGCCGAGGCCATCGCCTCGGGCGTCGCAAATAGCGTGCGCTCGCACGAACCTTCGACCGTATCGCCGGCCAGAGCATCAAGGCAGGCCAACGGCGAACCGGGGGCATTGACCCGTGCTGCCAATTGATCCGCCCGCGCCGCCAGCGCCCGGCGTTCGGCTGCAACGTCCTGCCGTACGGTGCCTTCCGTGAAGAACAAGGCGAGCGCCGCACCGATGAGGATCAGGGCGGTGCGCGAAAGCCCGCCCGCCACGCCATCGCGTCCCGCGCGGCTGAGCGCCAGCGCCAGCAACACCACAAGCAAGGCGGCCAGCGCACCCACCGCCCACAGCGGCAGGGTGAGGCTCCCCGTCAACGGATCGAGCCCAGGAATCCAACGTCCGAATGGGTCGGACATGACAAACTATCCACAGGCTACGCGACTGACCGGAAACGATTATGAATCCACAACCGGGATTGTCCACCGCTGCGGACGCAATTGTGGAATTCGGCTGCGGAGTGATGCCCGCAGGCCACACAAGTGCCGTCGTACTGCCCTGACGCTCGTCGGACCCTAACGAGAGCGGTCGAGCTGGCTTTCCTTCGCCACCCGCTCAAAGGCCTCGTCCGAGCTCTTGATCCGGTATTGGTGCTCGTCGCCGTCGGACGGCAGAAGCTTCACGACCTGATAGGTTCCGTTGGAGGCCATGTGGCCCAGCGGCTTGGCGGTGAAATAGACGGTTTGACCGATACGAAACTTGTGTGTGTTCAACGCTGATCTCCCGAACTCGGTACCGACGCCGCCGAATACTTCCCTGAACCTTCGTTCATATACCACAATATAGCAGTGAATCTCGGGATCGGGGCAAAAAACTTCGCCGTTCGTTCGCATGACCGCATCGCAAGGCCGCAACAGCGCCCAGACGATCGCTAAATGATTTCAAAATCTTATGGCCGTCTCTTCAACCATCGCGACGGCCTGCGGCCGGTTCCGCCGCATCCTTATCACACTGGTGCCCCGTTCATCGCCTACGCGGCGATGATCTTGGAGGTAAGCACCATGCGATTGTTGTTCGGCATCATCCTTGGCTGCGCGCTGACAGTGGGCGGCGCCTATGTCGTCGACACCATGAGCAGCCGCGCCAATGCCCGGCCCATGGTCAATTGGGACGTGGTGGCAAAGACCGTCGACGAGATCACGACGCTGGCGCGCGACGGCTGGCGCCGAATCAGCGGCTGATCGCCCGCATGCGGCGCCCCGTCGGCCATCGCGCCGCGTTCACGTGCCACGGATCGCCGTGCGACGACCTGAGCGGTCGCGTTCCCGGACCGAAATGCATCGCCCCCCGGCCCCGCCTGCCCTATTTCCCGGTTGACCGGTAGAGCGTGCGAGCGCGGTCTCGCAGCGCCTCCGGCACCTGGGAGACTTCAGCGATGACCTGCTGCACGCGTTCGGCCGGTGCGTGGTCGAAATCCATCTTGGCCTTCTTGACCTCCGCGAGGAACGCGGGGTCTTTCAACATCGCGGCGAATGCCTTGCGCAGGATCGCGAGTCGCGCCGGCTCCATACCCGGCGGCGCGACGATCGATTTGCCGATGTCGGCATTGGCGCCGTAGAGGCCCAGAAGCTTCTTGTCCTCCGGGGTCTTTGCGACCTCGATCCAGGTCGGTACGTCAGCGAGATCGGGATGGCGCACGGTACCCATCTGGACGATCAGGTTGATCATTTTGTCCTTGACCCAGTTCGGACGCGCCGCCTGGAAGCCGCCCCATCCAGTGGTGATGCCGTCGACCTCGCCACGCTCGGCCGCGAGCAGACTCGCGCCGGTCCCGCTATAGCCGACAATGACCTTGAACCTGGTTCCGACCACCGAATTCATCAGCATCGGGCTCTTGGTCACGCTGGAACCTGCGCCGGTGCCGCCAATCGTGGTTTCGGTCATCAAGGCATCGGCAATCGTCTTGGTCTTCGACGTCCGCATCGTGAACAGCAGCGCCACATCGGAACTGACCCGCCCGATCCAATTGAACTTCGCAAGTTCGAAGCGAAGGCCGGGTGTGCCGAGAAGCTCATCCAGGATCAGTCCCTGGCTGAGAATCGCGATCGCGGTGCCGTCCTTGGGCGCGATGTTGAACATGTGGTTGGCAGCCGCGATGCTGCCTGCCGCCGGCATGTTCTGCGGCACCACCGTCGGCTGGCCCGGGAGATGCCGGCCGATGTGGCGCGCGACCACCCGGCCGTAGAGGTCGATCCCACCGCCCGTGCCCGACCCGATGACCATTGTCACGGTCCGGCCCTTGAACGCATCGTCGTCCTGCGCCAGCGCCGATACCGGCCACAGCGTCATCAGCGTGGCCGCGATTCTGAGACAGGCGGCGCCCATGGCGGCACCCTTCCGGTTATGCGCGCACTTCCTGGCGCTGGAAGATGACGTAGCCGATCACGAACAGCACGATCGTGCTCGCCACCAGACTGACGATCTGCGGCCAGGCGATCAGGAGACTTTGGCCGAGCGGCAGGGGTGCGCCCATCAGCGCCCCCTGTAACTGATTGAGGTAGAGGTAGACGGGCCCCAGGAACCGCGTCGACGGATCGAGCAGTACGACCATGACCTCCTGATACAATGTCGCCGGCGAAATGCGGGCGAAAATCTGTACCGCACTCACCAGCGTCTCGAGATCGTTCGAGGGCACCAGCGCCACCGCGATGGCCGGCGCGAGCGACGACCAGATCAAGGTCAGGAAGAGCCATAGGCCAAGCGTCACCAGGGCCGCGGTCGCGGGCGACCGAAAGATGATCGAGAACAGCATCGCCAGCACCAGCCACACGCCGGCATAGGCGATCGTTACCAGCAGGAAGATCAGCGCCCGCGACATCTCCTCGGTGTTGGGCGGCACCCCCAGGAACAGGAGGCCCAGACCGATCACCAGCAACCACAATGCGATCAGGCTGATCGACAGCGTGATCAGTCCGGCGATGAACTTCCCGAACAACAGCGCGTCGCGATAGATGGGCTGCGCCAGGATACGCGACAGCGTGCGCCGGTTATGCTCGCCATTGATGCTGTCGAAGCCGAGGCCGATAGCGATCAACGGCACCAGGATGCTGAGGAAGGTCACGAACGACGGCAGCGGCTCTTGCGACGTGGTGAAAAGCTTCAGGAACAGGAACGGGTCTTCTGCGGTCACGTCGCGGATGCGCTGGATCGCGCCGTAGAGCGCGGCCAGCGGAATCAGCACCACCAGCAGTTCCAGCACGCGCATGCGCGCGCTCGACAGGTGATCGGACAGTTCCTTGAGGATGACGACGCCAAGCCCGCGCCAGGGTGAGCCTTCACGCCGCATGGCGCTCTCCCGTCTGCTGTGCGCTGTTGTGGAAGTACCGGGTATAGATCGTCTCCAGGCTGGGCGCCTCGACCGAGAGGCGCAGAAGCCTGCCGCCGGCTCCTACCACCGCTGCCGCGGCCTCCGGCCGGACATCGCGGTCGGTCATCAGGCGCCAATGGTTCGGGCCGATGGGCTCGACGCCGGTCACGCCGGGAACGTCCCTAAGCCTTTCGGCGAGCCCCGTCCCCTCGGCCTCGACATCGACATTGAAGCCGCCGCCGAGCACCTGACGTCCCAATTCGCCCACCGTGCCGAGCAGCACGATGCTGCCCGCGCTGAACAGCGCAACCCGGTCGCACACGCTCTGCACACGGTCGAGCAGGTGCGACGAGAGCAGGACGGTGACGTTGCGGGTCTTGAAGTTGCGGATGATCTCCAGCAGTTCCAGCGTCGCCTGCGGGTCGAGGCCGGACGTCGGCTCGTCCAGGATCGCGATCTGAGCGTCCTTCGTCAGGATCTCGGCCAGACCCAGGCGCTGCCGCATGCCGCGGGAGAATGTCGCCACCGCGCGGTCGGCCACGTCGTGCAGGCCGACATGGTCGAGCGATTCCTTGATTTTCTGTTCACGCTCATCGGGCTCCAGGCCGATGAGGCGGCCGGTGTAGTGGAGGTTCTCGGCCGCAGTCATGTTGTCGTAGAACCCCACCGCGTCCGGCAGATAGCCGACGCGGCGCTTGACCTGGAGCGGCTCGCGTACCGGGTCGTATCCCAGCACCTTGACTTGGCCGTCCGAGATCTCGGTGAGGCCAAGCATCATCAGGATGGTGGTCGTCTTGCCGGCCCCGTTCGGTCCCAGCACCCCGAAGATTTCACCGGGGGCCACGGTGAACGAGATGCCGTTGACGACCGCGACGCCCTTGTAGCGCTTGGTGAGGCCGCGGGCTTCGATAACTGGATCGCTCATCGCCGACCGAACCTCGATACAGCGCCGACCAGAACCAGTAGCGCGACACCGATGATACCGACACCAATGATGCCCCACTGGGTCGAGGTCGCGACCGCGACACGGATGGTTTGCGACGCGGACTCGCCGCGCGCATTGGCGCGCGCCGTGGTCACGTAATCGCCGGCCACCGCCTTGGCGGTCGGGGTCACGCGCAGCTGCACCTCCTTGTTCTCGTTCGGTGGAATGCGATCGACCATCTTCGGATCGAACTCGACCTTCCAGCCACTCGGGCCGGAACCGGAGAGCTCAACCCCTTCCGCGGGCGCGGTGCCGGTGTTGGAGATGACGATCGGGATGGTGGTCTCCTGCCCGGCCGAAGCGCGGGCGCTCAGCAGCCCCTCGCGGCCGGCCAGCTCGATCTTGGGCGTACCGGTGATTTCCATCCCAAGCTCGGCGGTGACGGTCGCGTCCTCGGCGCTGGCGCGCGCGGTGATCTTCTGCGACCCAGGCGCGATGGTGTTCGGCGGACGGACCTTGAGCTTGACGTCCTTTGACTGGTTGGGATCAAGCGGTACTGCATTGAGCTCCTGGCTGCCGTACTGCTCGGTGAACGACACTTCGAAATTCGGCGGCGCCGTGGCAGCGAGGCTGGCCACAATCCGCTTTCCGCTCTCGTTCTTGATGGTGAGCTGGTATTCGAAGGTCGACCGAGATGTGCCGCGCAGCTCAGGCAGCGCCGGCGTGAGCGTCAGCTTGGCGGGGAGATCCTTCACCAACGTCACCGCGACCGGCAAGGTGACGGTGCTGGCACCCTTCGCCGTGACGGTCAGGTTGGCGGTCTGCATCGCTGCGTCCTTGGGAATGTCGAGGCGCAGTTCGAATGAGACGCTGGCGTTGGTCGCCGGCAGCACCGCGTCGATCGGCTGACCGCCCCCGACCACGGTCGACGTCCAGCCCTGCGGCACGCCGGACACGGCAATCTGCAGGCGTTCGGGCGGCATGGCGTAGTTCTGGAGCCGCATGCTGATGGTCGCGGTGGTCCCCGGACGAACGCTGATGGCCGGATAGTCGGTCAGCAGAAACAGTCCCTTGACGTCCGGCTTGGCCTCTTCCGCAATCGCGGGGGCGTCCATGGGCAGCGCAGTAAAGACAAGCAAAATCAGGGCGATAAGACGATATCGCATAGCGTAGGCTCCCGGGCGATAAGGTAAGGTTGATCCCGCTTTTAAGACCCCGTCCGCAACACCGCAAGATCACGGATGCCGCGGGCGGAGCGAATATTTTTCGTCCTCGTGCCGAATTCAATACGGCTCGGAGACATTTTTTTGGCGATTACGGCACCGCAACACGTGCGGAGCCGAACTTAGTCGCGCAGCACGGTCGGCCAGTCGACCTCATCTTCCGGCAAGACCCAGGGCTCTTGGAGGGCCGCGGCGCGCCATTCCTTCCAGGCCGGAAGGGCCATCACCGCGTCCATAAAGCCGCGTGCGACCGGGGTCACGGGAACAGCGTAGGTGTGAAACCGCGAGACCACCGGCGCGTACATGGCGTCGGCCGCTCCGAAACGACCGAACAGAAACGGGCCGCCGGCCCCGAAACGCGTGCGACAATCTGTCCAGATGTGCTCAATACGCCTGACATTGGCGGCAACGTCGTCGGGCAGGTCCCGCGCCCTGACGGGCCGCCACATGTTCATCGGCAGATGCCGGCGCAGCGGCACGAAGCCGGCATGCATCTCCGCCGCAATCGCCCGGGCGTAGGCGCGGGCCCCGGGATCAGCAGGCCAGAGCCCGGCGTCGGGGAATTTTTCGGCCAGATAGTCCAGGATGGCGAGCGACTCCCAGACATGGATATCGCCGTCGGCCAGCGCCGGCACCTTGCCCGATCCTGAAACCCTGCCGACGTGCGTCTTGAAGTCGGGGGCGTTGAGCGAATGGACCTCCTCCGTGAACGGGATGCCGGTCGCTTTCATGGCGATCCACGGCCGCATCGACCACGAGGAGTAGTTCTTGTTGCCGATGATGAGCCTGAGTGCCACGCAAGCCTCCCTATCACAACACTGCGCCGGCGCTGGCCCCGACGCCGGCCGCTATCGCCAGCGGCAGCAGCGGCGATAGGCCGAAGCGCTCGGCCGCGAAAACCACGGCAGCACCGATCAGCAGGGCGGGATGCAGATCGAACACCGGTCGCCCCAGCGACACCAGCGTGACGCCGAGCAGCCCCACCGCCGCCGCGGCCGCGAAACGCCCGAACGCACGGAAGCGCTCGTATCGACTCAACCGCATCACGACATTGGAGGAGCCCGCCGCGAGGATCACAGGCACCGCGAAGACCGCGACCGTCGCGGCGATCGCGCCGGGGATGCCGGCAACGACGTATCCGATGAAGGCGGCCAGGATGAGGACCGGGCCCGGCGTCGCGTAGGCGAAGCCCACGCCCATCGCAAACTGCTGCGGCGTGAGCCAGGCGGTCTCGGCAACCGCGATGCGTTCCACCAGCGGCAAGGCCGCACCGCCGCCGCCGAACGCGATGGCGCCGACCAAAAGGAAGCGCAGCGTGAGTTCGAGAACGTCACCCATCGATGCCCTCGCGAAGGCCACCCCGACGAGGCCGGCACCGACGACGACGATCGCCGCATGCAGGAAGAATCCGAGCGCGCACCCTGCAACGAGGACCGCCGCCAGCCAGCGGTCCGCGGCCTCGCTGCACGCGAGCTTGACCATCGCGGTCAGCAGCAGCCCCACCACCGCAACCTGGACACCGGTCAGCGCGCCGCGAACCCAGGGTCGATCGGGCAGCATGAGGGAGCCGGCAGCCACCAGAACCATCAGCACGGTAGCCGGCAAGATGAAGGCAACTACCGCCACGATCGCACCCGGCCAGCCACGCAGGCGCCAGCCGAAATAGGCAACCATCTGGATTCCGGTCGAGCCCGGCAGCGCCTTGGTGAAAGCCATCGCCTCCGCCACATCGGACAGCATCAGCCAGCCCCGCCGTTCGACCAGCCGGTCCTGCAGCAGCGCAAGCGTCGCACCCAGACCCCCGAACGCCACCGCCCCAAGCCGCATGAGCTCCCAGCCGACGACCGGCAGACCAGGCCTGGCACCCGCGGCGTTGGTATCGGCGCTCATGCCAGAGATGTATCACATTGCCTCGGCGGATGCCGGGTGGCAGCATTCGGCCGCTGTCGAAGGGCTGACATGCCGCTGTTCTCGATCCTCGACGCTGCCGCGTTTTGCACCTTCATCGCCGCCTGGGGCGGCTATGCCTATCTGACCGAGCGCAGCCGCGTCAGCCACCGCGGCCTCAACGCGATCATGAACGGCTATCGCGAGACCTGGATGCGCCGCATGCTGGCCCGCGAGCAGCGGATGGTCGACATGCAGATCATGGCGGCGCTCCAGAATGGGACCGCCTTCTTCGCCACCACCTCGTTGTTCGCCATCGGCGGGACGCTCACCATCCTGCGCGCAAGCGACGAAATGATCGCCATCGCGTCCCACCTGCCGCTCGGCATTCAAACATCGCGGGGATTGTGGGAGGCGAAAGCGATCGGGTTGACGGTGATCTTCGTCTACGCCTTCTTCAAGTTCGCCTGGGCCTACCGGCTCTACAACTACGTGGCGATCATGCTCGGGGCGACGCCGCTCCCGGCCGACAAGGACACGCCGGAGGCGGAAGCGCATGTGCTGCGCACGGCGGGGCTGTTCACTGCGGCCGGCCGCCATTTCAACCGCGGCCAGCGCGCCTTCTTTTTTGCGCTCGGTTATCTCGGCTGGTTCGCCGGCCCGCTCGTGCTGATGGCATCGACCGCGGTCGTGGTGGTGGTGATGTGGTGGCGGCAATACCGTTCGGATTCGCTGCGCGCCGTGCGGGGCGGCCAGCCGCCAGCGCCGGCGTGATCCCGGCGCGAGGCAGTATCACAGTCAGGTCAGGCTGATCGCCACCGCCACGAACGAGGCCAGCGCGATGATGGCGGCCGTGGCAACGCCGGTCGCAACAATCCGGATGCCCCGCACAACGCCGGAAAAGTCGGCAGCGGCCCATGCTGTGGACACAGATTTCATTGCCGCGCGAACGCCGCGCATGACAATCTCCCGAGGCGCCGGAAAATACTGCGCCACACGTCCCCGTTCGGTGGTTCCAACCCGTGTTCGAATCGGCGAACCGCCCGATGGTACCGCGGAGGATGGTATCGCGGGATGCAGTTGGCGGGAAATCATGGATTTTGATTTCGACTGTGATCTATCGGTGACAATGGCGGTGCCGGGAAAAACTCCGACGACCGGCCGCTGAGCCAGTAGATCACGAGCCCCACCCACTCGCGCATCGCGGTATCGGTGCGTCGCAGGCCATCCCCCAGGGTGGCGAACGGCTGGAAGGCGTCGAGCGCACCACGGGTGCGCCAGTCGACCGGGTAGGCCTCGACCTCAAACCCCGCCTTGCGGAACACGCCGACCGCGCGCGGCATGTGATAGGCGGAGGTTACCAGCACCCAGCGCTGGCCCGGCTTTGGCTGCGCCAGCGCCTTGGAAAACACGGCGTTCTCGACCGTGTTGCGCGACTTGTCTTCCGCCAGGACGCGGCCGGGCACCACGCCCAGGCTTTCGAACAGGCGCAATGCCACCTGCGCTTCCGCCACCTCGGTGACGAGCACGGCCGCCGAACCGCCCGAATAGATGATGCGCGCCTCTGGATAGCGGCGGGCGAGGTCGGCGGCCGCGGTCAGCCGTTCCGCCGCCTCGTTGAGCGCCACGCTGCTGCGCGCGGTAGAGACGTCGGGCGTCACCGCACCGCCGAGCACTACAATTCCGCTCGGCGGGCCGCGGCTGTGATCCCAGGCGGGAAACCGCTGCTCCAGCGGAACAATCAGCGCATTGCCGACCGGCGAGAGCCCAAGGATGGCCAGCAGCACCAGGCTGCCGACGGCGAGCTGCCAGCCGGTGCGGGCGAAGCGCGTGCGCAGCATCAGCGCGCCGATGATGCCGACCAGGATGACGAAATTGGAGGGGATCGCGAAGAAGCCGAGAATCTTTGAGGCGTAGAAGAACATCGCCGTTCTCCGCGCTGCCGGTCAGCGGCCTTTCTTCCACGCCTCGTAACGCGCTTTGGCTTCCTCGTTCATGGGATAGAGGCCGGGCAGCTTGGCTCCCTTCTCCACCTCGCTCACGATGTACGTCTCCATGCGTTCGTGCTCCTCGCCCTCCTCGGCCACGAACTCCAGGAGATTCTGCGGGATGACCACCGCGCCATCGTCGTCGCAGACGATGGTGTCGCCAGGAAAGATCGCACAGCCGCCGCAGGCGATCGGCTCCTCCCAGCCGACGAAGGTCAGCCCGTTGACGGAGGCGGGCGCTGCGACGCCTGCGCACCACACCGGCAGTTTCGACCCGAGCACGCCAGCCTTGTCGCGGATGACTCCGTCGGTGACCAGCGCCGCGACATTGCGCTTCATCATGCGCATGGTCAGGATGTCGCCGAAGATGCCAGCGGTGGTGACGCCCATGGCATCGGCAACCGCGATGCAGCCCTCCGGCATGGCCTCGATCGCGCCACGGGTCGAGATCGGCTTCGCCCAGCTTTCCGGCGTAGCGAGGTCCTCGCGCACCGGGATGAAGCGCAACGTGAAGGCCGGCCCGATGATGCGGCGACCGCTCCCCTCCAACGGCATCGGGCCGTGCATCCAGCAGCGGCGAATGCCCTTCTTGAGCAGCATTGTCGTGATCGTGCCGGTGGTGACGTCACGGAGCTTGTCGTAGAGAGCGGCGGTCATCGCTGGCCTCGTGGATCGGACCGCATGTCAGGCGGGCTGCATGCCGGACTTCTCGTCGCGCCGGCGAAGCCAAGCGACGAACGGTACCGCGGCGAGCACCATCCAGGCCTTGCCGACGATCTGCCCCAGCATGAACTCGAGTGAGCCGAAGGCCAGCCAGAGAAACACCGCCGAATCCACGACCAGCCCGACGATGCTCGATATCACCACCGCCGCGATCAGGCGCCTCCGCGCGAGCGGCGTGTAGACGGCGAGGTCCGCCATTTCGGACAGGAGGAATGCGACCGCCGACGCTACCACCAGTGCGGGCGGCGCGATTGCCGCCGACAACACGGCACCCGCAAGGATTGCGCCGAAGGCGATTCCGATCCCGAGCCTTCGCTGCACCAGATCGCGTAGCACCAGCGCGATGCCTATCATCGTTACGCCCGAGGGCGCCATCAGGCCGGGTGCAACCGGAATGAGGCACGGCCCCCCGGGGACGCACTTGGTACCGGCGTTGCCGATCAGCCAGTTGGCCGCCGGAATCGTGAGCGCGAACAGGATGAGGAACACGATTCCCTCGCGGTGTCGCCTTGCATCGAGCTTGCGCTGAGTCAGCATTGCGCCTTCCACTTCACGTATCCGTCTGCACGCAGCCGGCAGGCCGGGCAGGTTCCGCAGCCATAGCCCCATTCGTGGCGGCGCGAACGGTCCCCGAGATAGCAGGTGTGGGTTTCCTCGACCAGCAGATCGACCAGCGAGTCACCGCCGATTTCATGCGCCAGTGCAAAAGTGGCCGCCTTGTCGACCCACATCAGCGGGGTATGGATCACGAACCGGCGGTCCATGCCGAGCGTCATCGCGACCTGCATCGCCTTGACGGTGTCGTCGCGACAGTCGGGATATCCGGAAAAGTCGGTCTCGCACATGCCGGCAACCAGATGCTTGATCCCGCGGCGGTAAGCCAGTGCGCCGGCAAAGGCGAGGAACGCGAGGTTGCGGCCGGGGACGAATGTCGTGGGCAGGCCGTTCTGGGCGATCTCGATAGCCACGTCGCGGGTCAGCGCCGTATCCGAAATCGCGGCCAGTGCATCAAGCTTGACCGTGTGGTCGTCGCCCAGCCGCTCGGCCCAGTCCGCCCGCAGCGTCGTCATCTGTTCGCGGATGCGCGGCCGCATGTCGAGTTCGGTACGGTGACGCTGGCCATAGTCGAAGCCGACCGTCTCCACGCTGGCGAACCGCTCCAGCGCCCAGCATAGACAGACGGTCGAATCCTGCCCGCCGGAAAACAGCACCAGCGCATTTTCGCCGCTCAGCATGGTACGGTCATCCCGCCGCCTGTCCGGATCAACGATCGCGATTCAGGATACGCTGATACAGGGACTGCGGTTCGCGCACCAATCCCCATTTCAGCCGCAGCCGCCGGGTCACCTGCTTCAGTTGCCGGAACGGCACGGCAAGGTAGTACTTGCGGAAGAACTGAAGCCTGCCGAACACGCCGAGCCTTGCCGCCGAAGCCGCCGGCACGTACCAGGAATTGAGCCCGGTCCGCCTGATCCAGGCGTAGCCGCGCGCTTGCAGCGCGTTGTGCAGGCGGCGATCGAGCACATGGTCCTCGATCACGATCAGGCGCGGCTGCCAGCGCTGAAAGTCGAATCCGCGCAGCACGTCGGTCTCGTGCCCCTCGACGTCGATCGACAGGAAGTCGATCGGCGCCGGTGCCTTTGCATCGATCAACACCTGGTCGAGCGTTCTGACCGGCACCTCGATCGTCCCCGTCGGCACCGCCGTTGCCACTGGCAATCGCTCGTTCAGGGATGAGAACACCCCGGCGAGCTGAAGCGGCATCGACGTTCCGGCATTCTCCGGCGATGAGCAGGCCAGGGCATAGACCTTGGCCTTGCGCTCGCGGCGCAACGCCTCGGCAAGATCGGGCTGCGGCTCGATCAGAATGCCGGTCCAGCCCAGCTGCTCGAGATGGTAGCTCTGGGACGCCGTCTGCGGCGCATTGGCGCCGACATCGACGAAGTAGCCGGTCCGCGCGCCGAAGAATTCCCGCACCAGCCGCAGGTCGTTGCCGTCGTCCGGCGACAGCATAACGCTCATCGACATGAGAACTGCATCGTCAATCCCAGTTCGGCGATCCGGAATAGGACCAGTCGACAATGCGGCCGCGGCGACTGGCAAGGCTCGCGATCTCTGCCATCTCGGCGTCGGAGAGCGAAAAATCGAAGATGGCCAGGTTCTCCTCCAGCCGCTCAAGCTTGCTGGTACGCGGGATCACCGCCACGTTCTGCTGTACGAGGTAGCGCAGGGAAACCTGTGCGGCCGACTTGCCATGCGCGTTGCCGATCCGCGTCAACACCGCATCGTTCTTGACGTTGCCGCGCGCGATCGGACTGTAGGCGACGACCGCGATGCCCTGCGCACGGCAGGCAGCGACCAGCTTCGACTGATCGAGGTAGGCGTGCATCTCGAACTGGTTGCAGGCGATCGGTTCGGCCGAGAACCGCAGCGCCTCCGCAACCAGCGCGATGTTGAAATTGGCCACCCCGATGTGGCGCGCGATGCCGTCCTGCCTCGCCTTGCAGAGGGCGCCGAGGGTTTCGGACAAGGGTATCTGCGGGTTCGGCCAGTGCAGCAGCAGTAGATCGACCTCGGTCAACCGCAGCTTCGCCAAGCTCTCTTTGGCGGCGCGCAGCAGTTCGCGCGGCGCGAAATGCGAAGGCCAGACTTTGGTGACGACGAACACCTGATCGCGCGGTACGCCGGAGGCGCGTAGCCCCTCCCCCACCTCGCGTTCGTTGTCGTACATCTCGGCGGTATCGATGTGCCGGTACCCGAGCCGCAGCGCCTGCTCGACGATACGCGCGCAGGTGCGCCCCCGCAGGTCCCAGGTGCCGAGACCGGCCAGCGGAATCCTTGCGCCCTTGGCGTCGATCGTCGTCGTCATGGTTCCGGCTCGTCCGCTCCGCGGCAATCTATGCCATCCCGCCACCGGGCGGCAATTGACGCCCACGCGCGTGCCTGCGCACAATCGAAACCGGAGGAACGCGCAATGAAGAACACGTCAATCGGCCGAATCCTGGGCGCCGTGGCAGCTTCGTTGTGCGCCGCTCCGGCTATGGCCGACCCGGTCGCCGACTTCTATCGCGGCAAGACCGTGACCATTCACGTGGGCGCCGGCGTCGGCAGCGGCGCCGACGTCGCGACCCGGATGGTCGCGCGCAACCTCGCCCGCCACATTCCGGGCCAACCTACGGTCCTGGTCAAGAACATGATCGGCGCCGGCGGGATCCGGCTGTTCAACTACCTCTACGGCATCGCGCCCCGCGACGGCACCGAGCTCGGTTCGGTGGTGCAGTTTCCCTTCGAATATCTGTTCGAGACCGGCAACCCGCAGGTGCAGTTCGACGCGGTGAAGTTCCGCTGGGTCGGCGGGCCGGTTGACTTTGCGGCGGTGGCGATCGCCTGGAACGCGGCAACGCCGGTGCGCAAGGCGCAGGACCTGCTGACGCAGGAGCTCATGGTCGGCGCCTCGACCGCGACATCGAACAGCGCAACCGACGCCTACGTGGCGCGCAACATCCTCGGCTTCAAGTTCAAAGTCGTGCTCGGCTATCCGGGCGGCGCCGAGCTCGACCTCGCGATGGTGCGCGGGGAGACCCAAGGTCGCGCGCAATCGACCTGGCCGGCGCTCAAGCAGCGTCATCCCGAGTGGCTGTCGAGGGGGACGGTGAGCGTCCTCTATCAGATGGGACTCGCCAAGAGCGCCGAGATCCCGGCCGACGTTCCGCTGGTCCTCGACTTTGCGAAGACGCCGGAAGACCGCGCGGTGCTGGAGCTGAAGTTCGCGACCTATTCGATGGGCTACCCGATCTTCGGTCCGCCGGACATTCCGGCGGCGCGGCTCGCCGCGCTGCGCAAGGCACTCGGGGCTGCGCTCAGCGATCCCGTCACCAGGACCGATGCCGCCAAGCTCCGCATCGACATCGAGCACATGCCGGGCGAGAACATCGAGCGCATCGTGCAGAAGGCACACGCCTCTCCGCCGGCGATCGTTGCCCGCCTGATCGCAGCGTCAAAGCCGCCGAACTGATTCACCGGCCTTCCGAACGGCCGCTGAATCGCTCAGCGCCGCGCTTGCGACGCGTATCACTGGTCCCATTGCGGCGCATGCGCGGGATTGACGACGCGCCCGTCCGGCTTCCGCAGCGCGGCAATCTCGGCCATCTCGGCAGGCGTGAGAGTGAAATCGAACACCGCGAGGTTGGCGGCCAGGTGATCGGGCTTGGCGGTCCGTGGAATCGGAATCACGCCCTGCTGCACCAGATAGCGTAGCGCCACCTGCGAGGCGCTCCTGCCATGCGCCCTGCCGATGCGATCGAGCGTCTCGTTGCCGGGCACCTGGCCGCGCGCCAGCGGACAGTAGCCGGTGACTGACAGGCCGTGCTTCTTGCAGGCGGCCAGCACCTTGGATTGATCGAGGAAGGGGTGGGTCTCGATCTGGTTGGTCACCAACGGCTCGGTCGCGAGCTGCAACGCCTCGTCCAGCATCGCGGTGGTGAAATTCGCCACCCCGACATGCTTCGCCTGGCCCTGCTTCCTGGCATTGCACAGCGACTTGACGCTGTCGGAAAGCGGCACCATTGGATTGTTCCAGTGGATGAGCAACAGGTCGACCCAGGGCAGCCTGAGCTTCTGCAGACTGCTCTCGACCGACTTCTCGAAATCGCCGGGCGCAAGCTTGTCCCAATACACCTTGGTCGTAACAAAAACGTCCTCCCGCTTCAGGCCGGACTCGGCGAGACCCTGGTGCAGCCCCTCGCCGACCCATTCCTCGTTGCCATAACGCTCGGCAGTGTCGAGATGCCGGTAGCCCAGCTTGAGCGCGGTCTTCACCGCATCGATGCACACCTGCTCCTTCATGGTCATGGTGCCCAGCCCGATGGCCGGAATGCGGGCGCCCTTGGCTTCGATAACTTCCATGATCTGCTCACTCTTGCTCTTGTCGCGCTTTGGAGATTGCCGATGTCCGGTAGACGCGCTCGCGGGACTCCTGCAAGCGCCCGCTGATTATGTCACAGCGGGTGTGCTTGTGTCCCGAGCCTCGCGGGCCGCGGTGACGGGTCGGCTCAATGCTCCGGCTTGGCGGTTGCGAGCACGGCAAAGGCGACCTGGGGCGCCTTCTCGATCAGCTTGAGCAGTGCGCGCGCCGGACCGCGCGGGGAACGCTTACCCTGCTCCCAGTTGCGCACCGTCTCGATCGGCACGCCGATCCGGGCGGCAAACTCGGCCTGCGTCAGCTTGGTTTGCGCGCGCACGCCGCGGGCATAGGCCGCGGAGCCGTGACCGTTCGGGTCGTCGGCGCCGTTGGCCGGCTTGCCTGCGAGCTCCCGCTCGCTGCCGTCGGGCAGGATTTCCACGATCCGGCCGTCGGCCTTCAATCGAACGCGCATCATAGTGCGCTCAGGCCTATGTGATTCCCTCCGAAACGCCAAGGCCTTGGCAGCTCGGCCAAGGGCCGGTCAGAGGTGCCGGCAAAGACCCAGTCGGCCTTTGAACCGGCTCCCGGGCTTAGCTCGCCTTGGCTGCCACCTGTGGCAGGACAGTTCCGCCGGCCGCCACGATGCGGTCGATCTCCTCGCGTGACGCCGGCTTGGCAAACAGGAACCCTTGCATCTCGTTGCAGCCGGCCAGCCGCAGCAGCACGCGCTGCTCCTCGGTCTCGACCCCCTCGATCAACACGGTCATGCCGAGTGCACGCCCCAGCGTGACGATGGCCTGGATAATCACGCCGGTGTTCGCCGATTGGTCGAGCGCCGCAACAAAGCCGCGGTCGATCTTGAGCTTGTCGAACGGCAACTGCTGAAGGTAGGCGAGACTCGAATAGCCGGAGCCGAAATCGTCGAGCGCGAGTTGCACCCCGAGAGCGCGCAGATCTTCCAGACGCGCCTTGGCCGTAAGCGGATCGTCGATCAGCACACCCTCGGTAATCTCCAATACGACCCGTGCGGGATTGAGCTTGCTTTCCTGCAACACGATCGAGACCAGATCGACAAACCTGCGGTCGCGCACCTGAACCGGGGAGAGATTGACGGCCACATAGAGGTCGGGCCAGCGCGCGGCGTCTGCCAGGGCGCGCCGCAGCACGAACTCGCCGAGCTGGTCCATCAACCCGGCCTCTTCCGCAACTCGCACAAACACCGCCGGCGGGATGTAGCCGCGACTCGGATGATTCCACCGCACCAGCGCCTCGACCCCGACGATCGCGCCGCCATCGGCCTTCACGATCGGCTGGTAGTGCAACTCAAAAGAACGTGTCGCGAGCGCGCGCGCCAGCTCGCGCCTGATGAAGCGCCGCTCGTCGAAATCGCCCTCCATCTCCGCTGAAAACGCCAGGATCAGCCCGCGCCCGCGCCGCCTGGCGAGGCGTAGCGCAAGCTCGGCGCGGCGCATCAGGTCCTCACGGCTCGTGCCGTCCCTGGGCGCCATGGCCACGCCCGCATTGGCGCTGACCTGGACCACCTGGTCGACCCAGATGGCGCGAGACACCGCATCGCGGACCGCCTGAACCGCGGCAAGCGCCTCTTGCGGGTTGACCGCCGGCAGCACTAGGCCGAACTTGTCCCCCCGCATCCGGGCAATCAGGGCGCCCTCCGGCGTCGCCTTTCGCAATCGGTTAGCGATCTCGACCAGAAGCTCGTCTTCGCCGCCGTCGCCGATTGCGTCCTTCATGTCGTCAAAGCCGCCGAGATCAAGCAAGGCTACGGCAAACGATTGGTCGGGCGCCCGCGTCGCCAGAGCGCGGTCGACGAATTTGCGCAGACTGTGCAGGTTGGCGAGCCCGGTGACCGTATCCTCATAGGTGAGCTTGAACACCTCGCGCGCGCTCTTTTCGTGCAGGTAGCCGAGACGGCGGAGCTGCCACATCGCCAGGATCGCAAAGCCGAACAGGCCGAGCGCAATCAGCAGACCGAACGGCAACAACCGGCGGATCATGGTGCTGGCCGGACGCTCGCCTTCCCAGGTGAACCAGCCGACAATTCGTCCGTTCGAGTCGATCAGCGACTGCACGTCGCGCGCCTGCGCCGGTGGGTCGTCCTGGAGCCGCAGTCCCTTGAGGCCAGAGGCCCGTTCCAGGATGCGCATCAGCCGTGGATCGACTTCGACCAGGTCTGGCGAAACTGCCTGCAACGCTTCGATTGCCCCGCGCAACGCTTGGCGGTGAGCACTTTCGAAATAGTCGTCGGCTTGGCGCGCAAGCACCAGGCCGAACACGCAGCACAGCACTGTGGCGGCGACGATCACCATCGCCAGTGGCGCGATCAGCTTCACGATGGCGGGTTCGCCACGCCTTGCCCGCGCCGGGTGCCGGAAACCGGCAGCCAGCAATGCACCCTTTTTCGACGACCGCCGCGCAGGCTCGCGGGTCGCGGTCTCGCCACCAAAAACCACCGGATACTCCGGTTAAGGCTACGCCTCACAACGACTTTTCCAGCTCCAGCATTAGGGCGGGATGGTGAAAAAGGGGTGAAGCCTGCCAAGCCGGCGGATTGTTCGCTGCAATTGAGTGCGCCGCAGGCTCGGCCAATGGCCGACCCGCTTCAACCAAGGCCGAACCAGAGCGTCGCAATACCCAGAAACGCCAGGAAACCGATTACGTCGGTCACGGTCGTCACGAACGGGCCGGACGACACCGCCGGGTCCACCCCCAGCCGGGTGAGGGCAAGCGGGATCAGGATCCCGCCCAGGGCGGCGGCCGCCAGCACCGTCACCATCGCAAGCGCGATGACGAGGCCCAGGTCGGTGACGTTGAACCACAGGACCGCGACCAAGCCCAGGATCGCCGCAAAGGCCAGGCCGTTGAGCAGGCCTACGAGGATTTCGCGCCGGATGATCCGCCAAGCGTTGACGCTGGACAGTTCTCGGGTGGCCAGCGCACGCACCGTGACGGTCATCGTCTGGGTGCCGGCATTGCCGCCCATACTGGCGACGATCGGCATCAGGACTGCGAGCGCCACCATTTTGGCAATCGAGCCTTCGAACCGGCTGATCACCCAGGCCGACAGCAGGGCACACATGAGATTGACGAGCAGCCACGGAAATCGGCTTTGGACGATCGTCCAGACCGAGTCCGACAGTTCCTCCTCGCCGCGGACGCCCCCCAGCGCCTTGATGTCCTCCTCGGCCTCCTCTTCGATCACGTCCACGATATCGTCGAAGGTGATGACGCCAACCAGTCGGCCGTCCTCGTCCACCACCGGAGTCGATACCAGGTCGTAGCGTTCGAACAGGCGCGCAACCTCTTCCTGATCGTCGGTCGCGGCTACCGGACGCAGGTCCTCCTCGAACAAATCCTGGATTGCGACCGGGCGCTTGGTCCGTAGCAGCCGGTCGAGCGCGACCGCGCCGGTGAGCCTGCGGTCGGCATCGACGACATAGAGTTCCCAGAAGCGGTCTGGCAGGTCTGGCGTCTCGCGCAGGTAGTCGATGGTACGGCCTACGGTCCAGTCGGGACCAAGCGCGATGAACTCGTCCTGCATCCGCCGGCCGGCGGAATTCTCCGGGTAGTCGAGGCTGCGCTTGAGGGCCGTACGTTCGACCGGCGGCAACTGCTCGAGGATTTCGGCCTGGTCCTCCTTGGGAAGGTCTTCGAGAATGAAGACGGCATCGTCGGAATCGAGCTCACGGACACCTTCCGCCACCGTACGGAGCGGCAGTTCCTCGAGAATCTCCTCGCGTACGGTATCGTCGACTTCGGTCAGTGCCGCGAAGTCGAAGTCAGCTCCCATCAGCGCAATCAAGCGCGGCCGCCATTCCGGTTCGAGCGCTTCGAGTACGGCACCGACATCGGACTCGTGCAGGTCCCCGACGAGCTCGCGCAGCGTCGCCGCGTCGCCGGCCTTCAGCGCACGCAGCACTGCTGCGACGTAGTCCTCGCGCAATGCCCCGTCGTCGTCGCGCGGCGCGACGGACGCTGGCATCGCTGTGATGGGTTTGTCGTCGAGCATGCCGGGCATTAGGGTTGACGGCCGTGGGAAGGACTCTCGACGCTTGTACGCCGCGACATGTGCCGCTGCAATTCATCATGAATCGCCAGCGATCGTGGCATTGAAGCCACAGCACGGCGCCAATGTTTACCAGTCCACACGATTAATCGGCCATTAAGTTGCAGGCACCTAGTGTCCCGTTACAGTGCGCGACCGTGGTCGTCCGGAGCGTTCCGGGCTCGTCAAAAGATGCAAGTGGGGCTGACCCGGATCGAGTGGGGCTGCGGACTGATGCGAAGCGTCTTTGCGTTTTCCTGCCTGCTGGCCTGCCTGATTGCCCCGGCGCCGTCCTCGGCCGCCGAATGCCCCGGCAACCCGAATGCGCTGGGCACCAGCCGCACCATCGTCGTCGATCCCCGCGAGCACAATCGCCTCGGCAGCTACCAGTATGCAGAGTCGCTTCCGCTGGCGGACAAGGAAGTCGTCCTCACCTTCGACGACGGGCCGCTGCCGCCGTTCAGCACCCGCATCCTCGACATCCTCGCCCGCGAGTGCGTGAAGGCGACGTTCTTCATGGTCGGCAAGATGGCCCGCACCTTCCCGCGGGTCGTGCGGCGGGCGCACGAGGAAGGGCACACGCTCGCCAGTCACAGCCAGAACCATCCGTACAATTTTCACACCATGTCGGTGCTGGATGCCGCCCGCGAGATCGAGGACAGCTTTGAATCGATCGCGGTCGCTGTGGGCGATCCCGCCAAGGTTTCGCCCTTCTTCCGGTTCCCGGGCCTGCATCGCCAGGAGGCCGTCGAGCGATACTTGGCCTCGAAGGGGCGCATGACCTGGAGCGTTGACTTCATGGGAGACGACTGGACCCGCATCGGCGCGAGCGAGATCGTCAGGCGCGCGCTCCACCGCCTGGAGTCCAAGGGCAAGGGCATGCTGATGCTGCACGACATCAAGCCGGCCACGGCGGTGGGGCTCCAGGACCTTCTCGACCAATTGAAGGCCCGCGGCTACAAGGTCGTCCACGTCGTGCATGCGACGCCTGACCGGCCCAAGACCATCACCGTCGCCGAACAATGGCGCGTCGCCAACCCGCCGACCTACATCCAGTTGACCAATCGGGAACCCAGCATGTGGCCCCGCACCGCACCCTACCGGGTTGCGGCGCCGGATCCTGCCCTGGAGGCGCCGAGCATCATCAGCTTCGGCGCGAATGCTGCGGACGGGAACGTCCCCGTCACGCTGGTCTCCGTCCCCGAAGCCCTGCGCAACGGGAACGGCCACAACGGCCACGTCGACCTACCGGTCGCCTGGCCGGAGGAGGTGAGGATCGCCGCCGCGCCTGAGCGCGAAGTGCTGCCGATCCCGGCGGCCGAGACGTTCCGCTACAGCAGCACGACCCGCGCCCGCACCAAGCGTGACAAGAACCGGTCCGTCCGCACCGCTGGCAATTCGTCCGCGAGCGCCGACGTCACCGGCTCTGCCCGCCGCAGCACCCCCCGGGGCAGCGAGACCAAGTTCCGGCGCACCTATACCAAGACGACCAAGTGGGGTCGGTCCCGGAATGCCGGCAAGTCTAGCGGCAAGCGGCAGACCGGCCACCAGATTCACATCCCCAAGCCGACCGTCGCGCTACGATCGGGGCGCTAGACTGGTCGGGATGGTGCGGCCGAGAGGACTCGAACCTCCACGGGTTGCCCCGCTAGCACCTCAAGCTAGTGCGTCTACCAATTCCGCCACGGCCGCAGATGAGGTGAACGTGCGCCATCGAGGCGTCGCGTCGAAGACGGCGCCCATGTAACAAATCGATCCCCCGGTCACAAGGCCTGCCTCGCCCTATTGGCCTGTCAGCGTGCCTCGGCGGAGCGCGGCGACATTTCCTTGACCTCGACCGCGATGCGGTTTCCGCTGACGATCACCGTCCCCTTCGCCACGTGGAAGTTATTGGCGAGGATCGCGACCTCGTCGTCTTCCGACGACTCCAGCTCGATGATGGCGCCGCGGCCGAGCCGAAGGACTTGGTGGATCGGCATCGACGTCGTGCCGAGCACCACCTGGATATCAAGGGCGACATTGTCGAGTGTAGGCACTGGCCTGTCCTTGCTTGGGGTGTGACCGATCCAGGTCACCACGGTATGGTTACGGCGTGGTTAACGCGCGCAACAATCCGGTGGAAAGCCTTCACCCGGCAGAAAAATCCGCGCCGGTGGGGTGGCGCGTGGCCGACCAGCCGGTGCCCTACGAGTCCGCCGTTGCGGTCATGAACGAGCGCGCGCAGGCCATTGCACAGGGGAACGCAGCAGAGCTGGTCTGGCTCCTGGAACATCCCGCGCTGTACACCGCCGGCACCAGCGCACGCCCGTCGGAGCTTCTCGACCGGCGCTTCCCGGTGCACCGGACCGGCCGCGGCGGGCAGTTCACTTATCACGGTCCCGGCCAGCGGGTGGCCTATCTGATGCTCGACCTCAGGCGGCGGGTACCGGATGTGCGCCGCTTCGTGGTGACGCTGGAGGAATGGATCATTCGGGCGCTGGCAGCCTTCAGCGTCGCCGGCGAGCGGCGTCACGACCGGATCGGCGTCTGGGTGCGGCGCCCGGACAAGGGCGATGGCCGCGAGGACAAGATCGCTGCCATCGGCATCCGCGTGCAACGCTGGGTGACGCTGCACGGCATTGCGATCAATATCGCACCGGAGCTTGCCCACTTCTCCGGCATCGTGCCGTGCGGGGTCGCCGACACCCGCTACGGCGTCACGAGCCTCGCCGACCTCGGCGTGACCGCAACCATGGCTGAAGTCGATGCGGTGCTGCGGCGGGAGTTCGAGGCCCTGTTCGGGTGCACCGTCGCGGAGCGGTAAGGTTCACGTGGTCGGCAGCACCGTGAAGCCGTCGCCGCCGCGGCGCTTGGCAAGGTCAGCGGGCCCAGCATCATGCTCGTCCACGGCATCGACGCGGGCGCTCGGCGGACCCTGCCAACAGGCGGCGGTCATGGCAGCCACTGCGCTCGCAGAACCGGCGAACACCGCCTCGACCGTACCGTCGCGGCGATTGCGCACCCAGCCGTCGAGCCCATTGAGGATCGCCGTGTCTTCGACCCACGCGCGAAAGCCGACACCCTGCACACGGCCGCACACCACCACCCGGCGGATGATCAGATCGCTCATCCGACCTCTCCCGTATCCTTCATGCGCGCGCCTTTCCATCCCGACGGCGACCAGCGCATCAGCGAGCGAACATAGGCCTCCGGCATCGACCAGTCGCGGGCTGCCGCGACCACAAGGTCAATATAGCCGGGGCGCGGCGTGCCCTCGCCTTGCCGGCTGGCGATATAAACCAGCGCGGGCCGCCGCCGGCCGCTTGCGGTCAGGACCGGAAGGCTGCGGCGGACATAGAGGCCGCCGGCAACGTTCTCGTAGACATTGATCGCGGCAAGATCGCGCGTACCGAGACGCCAGAGCACACCATGCACGACTCTGCCCGGCTGCGGTGCGATCGAGCCGTAGCCCTCCGGATTGATGACAAAGCGCCAGCCGCACAGCATCGCCACCCCGCTGGCGGTTGCGCCCGGACAGCGCGCCTGCATGTGGGTCCGGCTCATGTTCGAGCCGTATGCGAAGTGCAGGATCACGGCACTGGCGGCACCGGCGGCACGCTCGGCCGGCTGGCCAGCCAAAGCGTGAACACGATCGCGATCAGGACGGGCAGCGATATGAGCACCAGTGCGCCCAGAAAGACGTAGCCGAACATCCCGATCGCGGTGCCAGCTCCGATGACCAGGCTGGCCAGGAACACCAACAGAAACACCTGGATGATCCCAACGGCGAAGGTCGGCAAGCCGCTTGTATCCGGAAGTGTCATGTTGTTGCCGACGACCAGCACCACGAGTAGGAGCATGACAGCCAGCGCGTAGAGGATCGTCAGTCCCAGTGCCGGCCCGGTGGCTTGCCCCGCATCGCGCAGACGGCGGACGTGCAAACCATACCAGGCCCAGGCGGCCAGGATCTTCGCCGCGACAAATGGGACGACGCTCGCCCGCGCGGTGACCGGCGAGGCGAGCAGGAATTGCGCCAGGAAGCTTGCGGCATAGACTGCCAGCGCACCCCGCACGAACGGCTTCTGCGCGATGCACCCCGAGGTGGAAAAGACGGCCGCGAGCGATTCCATGCCGACGCATGGTGGCACGGGGGCATTCTCTCAGAAAGGGGCGCGACCGAACCACCGGTTCGCTGCGTTACGGCGCTGGTCGCCGTCGGAACACGCGGGAACGGGCCGGATGTTCCGGCGTCACGCCAATTCGAGGATCACCGCATCGACCGCCAGGCTGTCGCCGGGCTGGACATGAATTCGTTTGACCACGCCATCGCGGTCGGCGCGCAGCACATTCTCCATTTTCATGGCCTCGACCACTGCCAATGCCTCGCCGGTCTTCACCTCCTGGCCTTCGGCAACCGCTATCGACACGACCTGCCCGGGCATTGGACAGCGCACCGCCTTGCCGCCATCGGAGGCTGCGCGCTCGGGTACGAGACGGGCGACCTCCGCCTCGCGCTCGGTGAAGACATAGGCGCGCGTCTCGACCCCGCGGTGCATGAGGTCGAAGCCGTTGATAACCGGCCGCACCTGCACCAAGACCGGATCGTGGTCGACGGTGCCCGACCAGAGGACTTCGCCCGCGCGCCACTCGGACGTCACGACAATCCGCCTGCCTTCCCCGTCAAAGCGCACCGCGAGCCCGTCGTCCTCGCGGTTGATGTCGAGTCGAAATGCGGCACGGCCAAGCCGCACCACCCGCCGCCGCGCGCGTGTGACCGTCGCATGGGGCTGTTGGCCCGAAATGCGGCGCTTGCGTTCGCCCAGCACATGGTCGATCGCGGCAGCGACCGCAGCCATCGTCCGTCCGATCGCGCCGTCCGGCGGCTGCGGGCCAAATCCATCGGGAAAAGCCTCGGCGATGAATGCGGTCGATAGCCGTCCCTCTCGCCAGCGCGGGTGCTGCATCACCGCCGCCAGGAATGGAATATTATGGCGGATGCCGTCGATCACGAAGGCGTCGAGCGCATCCGCCTGCGCCGCGATGGCGCGTTCGCGCGTCGGCGCGTGCGTCACGAGCTTGGCGATCATGGGATCGTAGTGGGGCGAAATCTCGCTGCCTTCTGTGACGCCGGCGTCGATCCGCACCGTCGTCCTGCCCTTGCCGGTTTCGGCCGGTGGGCGATAGCGCGTGAGGCGTCCGATCGACGGCAGGAAACCGCGATAGGGGTCCTCCGCATAGATGCGCGTCTCGACCGCGCTGCCATCGAGGGCAACGTCGCCCTGGCGGATGGAGAGCACCTCCCCTGCCGCGATCCGGATCATCTGCTCGACGAGATCGACCCCGATGACAAGCTCCGTCACCGGATGCTCCACCTGCAAGCGGGTGTTCATTTCAAGAAAATAGAAGGACCTGTCCTGGGTCGCGACGAACTCGACGGTACCCGCGGAGTTGTAGCCGACCGCCCGGGCCAGAGCGACCGCCTGGGCACCCATGGCATCGCGCGTTGCCGCGTCGAGCAGCGGCGACGGCGCCTCCTCCACGATCTTCTGATTGCGTCGCTGAATCGAGCATTCGCGCTCGCCGAGATGAATGACATTGCCGTGCCGGTCGCCCAGCACCTGGATTTCAATATGGCGGGGGTTCTCGACGTACTTTTCGATGAAGACGCGATCATCGCCGAACGAGCTCCGGGCTTCCGAGCGGGCCCGCACAATTCCTTCGCGCAGCTCGGCTTCGCCGCGGGCGATGCGGAGCCCCTTCCCGCCTCCGCCGGCGGCGGCCTTGATCATCACCGGATAGCCGATCGCGGCAGCCACCTTCAGGGCATGGGCCTCATCGGCAATCTCGCCCTCGAAGCCGGGTACGGTCGAGACCTTGGCCGCGGCGGCGGCGCGCTTGGCGGCAATCTTGTCGCCCATGGCATCGATGGCGGCGGGATCGGGGCCGATGAACACGATGCCGGCCGCTTCGAGCGCACGCGCAAAAACCGCCCGCTCGGACAGGAAGCCGTAGCCGGGATGCACCGCTTCTGCACCGCTCGCCTTACAGGCGGCAACAATGGCGTCGACCGACAGGTAGCTCTCCGCCGCCGGCGGCGTACCAATGCGAATGGCCTGATCCGCCATGGCAACGTGCAGCGCTTCCGCATCAGCGTCGGAATAGACCGCGACCGTCGCAATGCCGAGGCGGCGCGCGGTCCTGATGATCCGGCAGGCGATCTCGCCGCGATTGGCAATGAGGATACGCTTGAACATCCAAGCCCGACCGATTGTCTCGTGCAGGTTTGCGAACCCTTCGGGCGGATGTCAATTACCATCGGCAAACGCCAGGGTAACCCAGAACACCACGGCGCCGGCAAGCAAGCACGCCAGTGAGACCAAGCCGATCTCAAGCGCAAACCGGCCGCGGCCGATTGCGGCTCCGATCCCGACCTTGCTCACGGTGTCGCTCGCGACCGCAGCCAGAATCGCGACCGCCGCGGCACGCGCGTCGATCGTGTCGGGGGTGAGGCGCGACAGGGAGATGGTCACCGCGTCCACATCGGCGAGGCCGACGACCACCGCTCCGAGCAACGCGCCGGTTGCACCGAACGTCTCGCCGAGCGCGCGTCCGAGGACGATGATGGCAGCCAGAAACATCGCAAACCCGATTACCGACCAGAATGCGAACGGGTTCCGGAACTTCACGCCTTCGACATCGGACTGCTCGCCTTCGGACCAGTAGGTCCGGATCGCCGCGAAACCGACGGCAATGGCCGCGGCCGTCACCAGCGCCGGCGCGACCAGAATCAGCAGGCTCGGCTTCAGGGCCAGGACGATCGCGCCCACGCGCAGGAACATGATGGCGCTCGCGACCGCTACCCCCGCCGCGAGCAGCACCTGCGATCCTTCCCCCGCCGCCGCTCGGCGTGCATTCGACACCGTGACTGCCGTCGAGGACGCGAGCCCGCCGGCGGCGCCGGCCAGCAGCGTCCCATGGCGCGGCCCGAAATACTTCACCGCCGCATAGCCCAAGAACGATACGCCGGCGAGCACGATGGCAATCAGCCACACCTCGCGCGGATTGACGCCGCCGAACGGCCCGACCGGATCGTTCGGTACCACCGGCAGCGCGATGAACGTCATCGCCAACAGAGTGAGCCCGGAGCGCAGTTCCGGCCAAGTAAGCCTCTCGACCCAGCCGTGCAGGAGCTCCCGCATGGCGAGCAGAACCGCGGTCACGACGGCAACGGCGGCGGCCACACGGATGTCCCCGACCAGGGCATAGGCGCCGAGGGCGAAGGTAGCGATCGCAGCAATGGCGGTCGTCGCCGAGTAGTTTTCGTCGGCGCGATTTTCCTCCAGGCAGAATACGGCGACCACCGCCGCGAAGGCCGCGATGCCGAGCCCGGTCACGATGCCGCCGCCCGCAGTCGCGGGGCCGCCAGCGGCAATCGCGAGCGCACCGACGACACCCCCCAGCAACCCGGAGATGGCGAAGGTCCGGATTCCGGCCGCCCGGCTGCCGGGCTCGTCCTCGCGCGACTGCCAACCCCGTTCAAGCCCGATCAGGAGCCCAATTCCGAGCGCCACCGCAAAGCGCGACAACAGTTCGATGACATCCATCACAACCCGGCCCGCAACTGGGGAGGGGCAATTCTATGTCATGACCGGATGCGCCCATAGACGGCAATAGCCGGTGCCCTGCGCCGGCGGCAACTCCAAGGCAACGGTTGCGGAAGGGTCAGGACAGCCGTGCGCGCTTGTGTAGCCGTGCCTGCGAGCGCAGCCACTCGAGAATCACGGCGTCGAGGCTGGCGTTCCGCCGGTCGCACCAGTCGGCGAAATCGCGTGGATCCGGAGCGACCACGATAGGCGACTGGGCGATTACCGCACGCAACGACCAGAGATCGGTCTCGATTTCGGTCATGCTTCGCTCTCGTTCGCTGCCCCAGTGCTTCAACGCCCCTGGTACCCCCATGTTCCAGAATGTGGATTAGTCGCCGGAGCCCCGATTTTGGTTCGAATCGATCTTGCACGACGAGCGCGACCGGCGGGCGGCAGCCGCGTGGCAAAGTTGGGGCAACGGGGCAAAACGGGCGACATCACCCCGGGGGCGAACTGGCCGGCGCCGGGCTGCCAAACGGTCCGCGCCGGTTGGTCGCATCCCGACGGCTCCGGCGGTGGGGGTAGCGGGGTGACGGCAGGCCCGCTGCCCGCCCAGGGGAAGCGCCTCGGGTAGCATAGGATTTCGAGCATTCTTGTAGCCGCATCGAACCGATTCCCCGGATGTTGGCCCGAGCGCAAGGATTCATCCCTTCGCCGGAGCTCTGCTTGCCGGTCCGCCATGCCGCCCTATATGCAGTCGATCGGTCCCCACACGTGGAGGAATGCCATGGCATTACAGATCGGCGATACCGCCCCCGATTTCGAAGCCCAGACCACGGAAGGCAAGATCCGGTTTCACGACTGGGTCGGCGATTCCTGGGCTGTCCTGTTCTCGCACCCGAAGGATTTCACCCCGGTCTGCACGACCGAACTTGGCTACATGGCGCGAATCAAGCCCGAATTCGACAAGCGCGGCGTCAAGATCATCGGACTGTCGGTCGACCCGGTCGAAAGTCACGCAAAGTGGGCAAACGACATCAAGGAGACGCAAGGTTTTGCGCCCAACTATCCGATGATCGGCGACACCGACCTTTCGATCGCCAAGGCCTGGGGCATGCTGCCTGCCAGCGCTAACGGCGATGCTGCAAAGCGCACCGCGATGGACAACCAGACCGTCCGTAATGTGTTCGTCGTCGGTCCCGACAAGAAGATCAAGCTGATCCTGGTCTATCCGATGACGACCGGTCGCAACTTCGACGAAGTGCTGCGCGTCATCGATTCGCTCCAGCTCACAGCCAAGCACAAGGTGGCGACCCCCGTGAACTGGAAACACGGAGACGATGTCATCATTGCCGGCTCGGTGTCGGATGAGGACGCCAAGAAGACCTATCCGCAAGGCTGGAAGTCGCCGAAACCCTACATCCGGATCGTCCCGCAACCAAATCGATAGCGAACCCGGTACAGAGGCCTGCGCCGGCGCGCGGGCCTCTTCGTGCCTGCCATCAGTGCGCGATGAAGACGCGATACTCCCGGCCGCATTCCGCGAGCCAGACATCGTGCTTGGTCCACTCGTGGACGCGACCGCACGCCGAACACACCGTCGTGGCCTTCACCGCCGGCAACTGCTCGACATCGAGCATCTCGATGCCGGTCGACACCTCGCGGCCGGTCCAGGGACACTGGATCATGAGCACACCCATGATTCCCTCCTCGTGTTCTGCTGTCCGCAATCTGACCGATCGAGCGTGTCGCGACGGTGACGAGGCCATCAACACTTCGTGCTCCGAGGGGCATATGTGCCTTGCATCGTGCGGATAGCTCCAGCCCTTGATTGACGCGCAGCTTAGAAGTGCGGCCAGCGCACCCGCAAGCAATTGGGGCCGAAAGGTGATGCAAGACTTAACGAACCGCCAAGAATGGACTGAGAGAATGACGACAAAATTTTGCCGTTTCATTGTGGCGTAAATCGCCCATAACCGTTGGGGATGTCGGGGGACTTTTCCGTGCGTTGTCTGGTCTCCGTCCTGCTCGTTCTGGCGAGCGCGCCTGCCCAGGCCGATTATCGCATCACACGCGATTTCGGCGGGCTGGTCGATCGCTACAAGGCCAAATACGAGCAGATTCGCGACCGTGGCGAACGCGTCGTCATCGACGGCATCTGCAATTCGGCCTGTACGCTGGTGCTCGGCATCGTGCCGCTGAACCGGATCTGCGTCACCCCGCGCGCCAGCCTCGGCTTCCATGCCGCCTATTACGACCGCGCCTATACGTTCGGGATCAAGGTCACAAGCTACGCCGGGACCAACGACCTGATGTCGTACTACCCGAATACGGTGAAGGACTGGATCCGACGCAAGGGCGGCCTCACCCCGGAGATGAAGCGGGTGCGCAACGGTCCGGAGTTGTGGGCAATGGTCGATCCCTGCCCGGACGAATTCTGATCGCCGCCTGCGCGCTGCACCGCGTGTGGAACGCAGAATCCTATAGCCCCTGCCGCAGATCCTTCGCCGCCGCCACCATCACCGCAAGCTTGTCGCGCGCGAGCGCGCGGCTGATGGTCATCAGACCGCAATCGGGCGCCAGCATCACGCGCGCCGGATCGAGATGGTCGAGCGCCGAGGCGACGCGGCGCTTCACGGCGTCGACCGTCGGCACCGGCGAATTGCCGGGATCGATGCAGCCGAACATGAACAGCCGCTCGCGATAGGGCTTCAGGATCGCCGGATCGTAGCTCGAGCGTCCGAACTCCACCGTGAAGCCGGCAATGCGCGTCTGCATCAGCCGGTCGAGCAATTCGGGATAGGTATATTGATGCTGGAGCGAGGCGCCGCCCGGATAACCGTAGCACAGGTGCACGATCACCGGTACCGTCACGCCATCAAGGCAGCGGTCAAGCGCGGCGGCGCCATAGTCGAAGACCTTCTCGTGGTAGCGGGTCATCGCCGGCTCATCGAGCTGAAGGAGATCGCAGCCGGCCGCCTGCAAGTCCAGCAATTCCGCATTCACGGCAGCGGCGATATCCATCGCCATCTCGCCCTCGTCGGCATAGGCCTCATTGAGCGAGGAATCGATCACCGTCATCGGCCCGGCCAGCGCCATCTTCACCGGCCGGCCGGTGTAGGTCTTGGCGAAGGTGAGGTCCTCGACGGTCGCCGGCGCGCGGCGGCGGAGCCTGCCGGTGACGCGCGGAACGATGCGGGCCATGTTGCGGCGGCGGTAGACCTCCTTCTTCCCCTGGTTGACGAGGTCGATGCCGTCCCAGGTCCGACACATGTGAAAGATGAACCCCTCGCGGCGTTGCTCGCCATCGGTCAGGATGTCGATGCCGAGCGCTTCCTGCTCGCGCAGCGTCACAATGGTGGCGTCGTCCTGCGCTTCGCGCAGCAGTTCGCCGTCCAGCCGGAACGTGATGCGGTTGCGGTCGGTGTCGCCCATCCAGCGCGGGCGCGGCATGCTGCCGACATGGGTGGTGGCGAGCGGCGGGAATGCGAAGGCCATGCTGCGATGCTCCTGTGCTGCGCCCGTTGTAATGCGGGCGAGCCGCAGCGCAATAGCGGACGCGGCGTTATCGTCCGCCTTCGATGCCGGGATAGGTCTCGCGCTTGAGCAGGCGCGCAAGATGGGCGGTGTTGGACGCGAGCATGGGATTCCACCTGGCGATCACCTTGGGCGTGCGCAGGAGGTCCTTGTAGTCCTTGTCACCCATCGCCTCGCCCACCCAATAGGTGACGCCGCCGGCCGGGATGGTGAAGCCGACCTCGGTGAGCGCCTGGAAGATTTCGGCGGCGCAATGGTGAGCACCGTCCTCGTTGCCGACCACCACGGCGATCGCGACCTTGCCGTAGGACGGCATGCGGCCGCGCTCGTCGGTCTCGCCGAGGAAGGCGTCCATCCGCTCCATCACCCGCTTGGCAACGCTCGACGGCTGGCCGAGCCAGATCGGCGTGCCGATGATCAGGATATCGGCCGCGATGACGCGCTTGCGCAGCTTCGGCCAGTCGTCGCCCCGGCCCTCGTCGGACGAAACGCCGGGCTTGATCGCGAAGTCCACCGCGCGGACGATGTCGCCTTTGGCGCCGTGTTCTTCCAAGGCTTCCAGCACCTGCTTGAGCAGCACGTCGGTCGACGACGGCTCCTTGCCGCGCACGCTCTTGAGGCTGCAATTGAAGGCGAGGACTTTCAGGTCGGGCGCGGGCATCGGTGTTCTCCAGCGTCGACCGGAGAACATGCTGCGTACCTGTCTGGTTCCCAGCCGCGAGACGATCCGGGAAACGACAAATCTTCCGATTTGGAATAGACCCTGATTTTGATGGCGCGCTCGGAGAGATTCGAACTCCCGACCCCCAGATTCGAAGTCTGGTGCTCTATCCAGCTGAGCTACGAGCGCTGACCGTCACAACGCCAAAGACCCTGGTCAGTTCGGGCAGCCATAGGCGCGTTCGAGCCTGACGATCTGGTTGATCCGGGCGCGCTCGGCGGGGCTGAGCGGAACGGCACCCTGATCGTTAATGTAGCAGCCGCCATTGCCGAAATAGCGGATGGCGCGCGCGGTGCGGAAGCAGTAGCCGTTGCGCTTGTAGTAGGAATTGCGCTCGACCCAAAGCTGCTCGCAGCTCTGCGCAGCAGCCGGCGACACGGTGCCGCTCAGCCCGGCAACCACCGTTGCCGCCGTGACCATTGCCATCGCGAACATCAAACGCATCGTAGATACCTCCGTGTCGGGAAAGCCGGACGGCGTGTGCCAGCCAGTCCGCGTCGCCTTCTGGACAGCATACAGGCTGCCATGCAATTTGGAAGGCCGCGCTGCCGCGCGCCGTCAGCCACGCGCTATCGATCCGTCCACCTCGTCTCCGCCGAGAATTCACCATGAACGACTATCAGCCCTCGCCATTCATCAAGCTCATGGGCGTGAAGATCATCGTCCGCAGCCCCGAGCGCAGCGAGGCCGAGGTGGTCAATCGCGAGGATCTCTGCAACCGCCGCAACGTCATGCACGGCGGTGCCATCATGGCCTTCGCCGACATCATGGGCGGGATGACCGCGAGCGCCGGCCTTCCCAAAGGAGGCCGCACCGCCACCATCGAGAGCAAGACTAACTTCTTTGCCCCGATTCCGCCCGGCGACACCGTGCGCGCGGTCTGCACGCCGCTCCACACCGGCCGTACCACCATCGTGCTTCAGACCAACATAACGCGCAGCGACGGCCGGCTCGCAGCCATGGTGATCCAGACCCAGATCGTGCTGCCGCCGAAGGGTTAGCAACCAGCGGCGTTATGACCGTAGACGGCTGCCCCGCCACACGGGCAGAGTTTCAACCCAGGCAAATGCGTGCTGGAGGGAAACCATGCGATTGCTGCTGACGGCCTTGCTCGCAATCGTCGCCACGCCGGCCGCTGCCGACGCGGTGGCCGAGTTCTACACCGGCAAACAGATCAGGTTTATCATCCGATCCGGTGTCGGCGGCGGCTATGACCAGTATGCCCGCCTGCTAGGGCGACACATCGGCAAGCACATCCCGGGCAAGCCGACCGTCCTGCCGGTCAACATGCCGGGCGGCGGCGGCATTCGCGCCGCCAACTACGTCGCCAAGATCGCGCCGCAGGACGGCACCATCCTGACCATTGTCAGCCAGGGCCTGCCGGTGGACCAGGCGCTGGGGCTGAACCCGACCTTCCAGGCCGACCTGCGCGACTTCCATTGGGTCGGCAACATGAGTTCATCGAACCAGCTGATGGTGACGTGGCACACCTCGCCCAGCAAGACATGGGCCGACTTCTTCAAGCGCGAGACGACCATCGGCTCCACCCAGGCCGGGTCGATCTCGGTGCAGATGCCGGCGATCTACAACAACATCCTCGGCACCAGGATCAAGATCATCTTCGGCTATCCCGATGGTCGCGACGTCAATCTCGCCATGGAACGCGGCGAGGTCGAAGGGCGCGCGACCAATCCGTGGGCGAGCTATGTCGCGGTCACGCCGGAATATGTCGAGAAGAAGTGGATCATCCCGATCATCCAGGTCGGGATGAAGAAGGATCCCGATCTGCCGAACGTCCCGCTCCTGCGCGAGCAGAAAGCGAGGACGCCAGAGGATCAGGCGGTGCTCGAATACATGTCCAAGGCGACGGTGGTCGGCCGTCCGATCGCGACCACGCCCGGCGTGCCGCCGGAGCGCGTCGCGGCGTTACGCCGAGCCTTCGACTTGACGTTGAAGGATCCCGAATTCATCAAGGAAGCGCGGACCCAGCGCGCCGAGATCGACGCCATGACCGGCGCCGAACTAGCGCAGATCATCGGCGAACTGATCGCGGCTCCGCAGGACTTGAAGAACCGGGTCAAGGCCGCGATCCAGCCCAAGGGCGCCAGCAAGATTCCCGGGAAGAAGCAGTGACTTGACCGGTCGCAACTGCGGTGCCCGAGCGGCTTGTGGCTACCATCACCCGCGCAGGCGGTGATCCCACAAGGACTTCCCTGACCGCAAACATTCTTGCGGCGCCGACATCGTATAGAATGGCTGCATTGTTGCTGGAGGCGGGACATGGACGTACGCGCGGCGCTCGCGGTCGCGGCCGGCAAGCCGCTGGAAGTCACCACCGTGCAGCTCGACGGCCCCAAGGCCGGCGAAGTGATGGTCGAGATCAAGGCCACAGGCATCTGCCATACTGACGAGTTCACGCTGTCCGGCGCGGACCCGGAGGGACTTTTCCCGGCGATCCTCGGGCATGAGGGCGCGGGCGTGGTGGTCGAGGTCGGTCCCGGCGTCACCTCGGTGAAGAAAGGCGACCACGTCATCCCGCTCTACACGCCGGAATGCCGGCAGTGTCCGTCATGCCTGTCACGCAAGACCAATCTATGCACCGCAATCCGGGGCACCCAGGGGATGGGCGTAATGCCGGACGGCACCTCGCGCTTCTCACTGCGCGGTGAGAAGCTGCACCACTACATGGGCTGCTCCACGTTTGCGAATTTCACCGTGCTGCCGGAGATCGCGGTCGCGAAAATCCGCGAAGACGCGCCCTTCGGCAAGGTGTGCTACGTCGGCTGCGGCGTCACAACCGGCATCGGCGCTGTGCTGAACACCGCCAAGGTCGAGCCCGGCGCCAAGGCCGTGGTGTTCGGGCTCGGCGGGATCGGGCTCAACGTGATCCAGGGACTGCGGCTCGCCGGCGCCGACATGATCATCGGCGTCGACATCAACAACGACAAGAGGGCCTGGGGCGAGCGGTTTGGAATGACCCACTTCGTCAACCCGAAGGAGGTCGGCGCCGATCTCGTCTCCCACCTCGTCAACATGACGAAGACGCCCACCGACCAGATCGGCGGCGCCGACTACACGTTCGACTGCACCGGCAATGTCACGGTGATGCGCCAGGCGCTGGAGTGCTCGCACCGCGGCTGGGGCGTGAGCGTGATCATCGGGGTAGCCGGCGCCGGCCAGGAGATCTCGACCCGCCCGTTCCAGCTTGTCACCGGGCGCATCTGGAAAGGCACCGCCTTCGGCGGCGCGCGCGGACGCACGGACGTGCCGAAGATCGTGGACTGGTATATGGACGGCAAGATTCAGATCGACCCGATGATCACCCACGTCTTGCCGCTTGCCGACATCAACAAGGGCTTCGACCTGATGCACGAGGGTAAGGGCATCCGAAGCGTGGTGGTGTATTGAGCTCACGGGGCGACGAGCGGCTGAGCTGGATCAGCCGGCGGCGGTCGCCGGCTCTACCACGCGCAGCGGCGTGCGGGCGGTTTCGACGCAGTTGCGGCCCTTAGCCTTGGCGCGATAGAGCGCGCGGTCTGCGGCCGTGAAGAGTTGGTCAAGCCGCCAATCGGTGTCGTTCGGCATCGCAACGCCTGCGCTTACCGTCACCGTCGCCTGCTCCTGCCCGACCGAAACCGGACTGCGACCGAACGCTTCGCGGATGCGATCGGCCGCCATGGCGGCCTCGCGCAGCGACGTATCGGTCATCAGGCAGGCGAATTCCTCGCCTCCCAGCCGTCCGAACAGGTCGCCCGGGCGAAGATTGGCGGTGACCACCTGGCAGAACCGGGTCAACACCCTGTCGCCGGCCTGGTGGCCGAAAGTGTCATTGATCGACTTGAACCGATCGAGATCAAACATGACGAGGACCACGCAGCGGCTGTCGGATTGCGCCGAGCGCAGCAGCTCCTCGCCACGCTCGACAAAGGCGCGGCGGTTGGCGACGCCGGTGAGCGGGTCGATCAGCGAATTCTGGCGCTGGTGGAGTTCGGCACGCTCCTTCGCCATGTTTACCAGCAGCACCGACATGCAGAAGATGTGGAAGATCATTTCGAATATGCCGACCGGGAACCAGGTCGGCGACGGCGGAAGGACGCCACCGGGAAACGGCAGCACCGGCACGAACGGGACGCGCCCGAGAAACAGCGCGCCGTGCAGCGCAAGCAGAATGATGGCCGGCCAGCGTGAAACCAGGTCGCGATCCTTGGCGCGCCAGACCTCGCTGGCGCACAACAACAGGTATACGCCGATGAACGTGCTGGAGAGCATGACCCGCGCGGCCTGCGACTGGTAGAAGCCCTCGATTAGGCAGGCCGCAAGCCAAACCGCCGGGCCGGCGCACACCCAGGTGATCGGCGTCCGGCGGCCCTCGAAGCTGCGGGCGGCCTTCCACATCAGGCCGTGCGCGGCGATCCACAGCGGGAACGCCGCGAGCGGGAGCCAGAATACCGGCGCGGCGCGATTGACGACCAGCACGGTCATCGCCGCAGTGCCCATGAGATACGCCGCGCCCCAGATGCCAAGCGCGTCGATGCTGCGGTTCTGTAACCATGCGAACAGCAGCAGCGTCCCCGCCACCACCGAGATGAACATCAGCACGGTCAGCAGAGTCTGATACTCGAACATTGCCGGGGGGGACGCCATTGTCGCCGGCTGACAATGCCGGGCAACGTGTATTACCCCGGGTCCCCTGACGGCCGGCTTTCGAGATTGACTAAAATTGTCGGCAATCGTTACGAAGATCGCCGGTATCGGCCCTCACGCCGTCAATGGCCGCGCATCGCGCGTTTGGCCCGGATCGCGATGTCGGACGAGGCCGAGGAGACTCGGTTAATGAACCGCTCCACCTGCTCGCCGGTCATCGGCGAGATGTCGATCTTGGTCTTGGCGGCATCGGCCAGGAATTGCGGGTCCTTCATGGTCGCCACGAAGGCCTTGCGCAATGCGTCGCGGCGCGGCGCCGGCATGTCCGGCGGCGAGACGAACAACCGGCCGAGCGCCTGCGCGCCGAAGATCAGCTCGAACAGCTGCCGCTCGTCGTCGGTCTTCGGGAACGCGTCGACATGCGGAGCGCCCTTGAACTCGGGCTGCGGCTGGCCGCTGAGCTGGAGGATGAGCTTGAATGCACCGGACTGGAAAAGGTCCTGCCATTGCGACTTGATGGTGGACAGCGAAACGCCGCAGACGCCCTCAACCTCGCCGCGCTGGATCGCCAGCTTGACGCTGGCAGAGCCCTTGTAGCCCGGCACGACCTTGATGCGCGCGCCGAGCAGATTCCTGACCGCGAAGGCATAGGAGGCGAGCGGCCCGGTCATGCCGGTGGCGCCGAAGACCGCTTCGCGCGTGCGCAGATCGTCAAGGCTCTGCACGCCGGAAGCCTTCGAGACGCCGCATATCCCGACGCCTTCATCGGCGTTGCCGATCCAGGTGTATTTTGCCGGCACGAATTTCGCTGCCTTGTTGCCGAAAATCGGATCGAACACCGTGGTCTGGGCGAAGGTCGAAACCACGGTCCCATCCTTCGGCGCGACGTTGAACAACCAGTTGGCAGCGGCAATGCCGCTTGCGCCGACCATGTTTTGCACCACGACGGACGGAGCGCCCGGCACATGCCGCCCGAAATGGCGCGCGAGCACGCGGGCATAGGTGTCGAAGCCGGTGCCCACCTCATGACCGACGACCACGGAGAGGGTGCGATCCCTGTAGAAATCCACCACCTCGTCCGCCGCCGCGGGCTGCGCGGCAATGCCCGCCGACAGAAGGACGGCCGCTCCTACGATCCAACGGGCCATGACTCCACCGTCAATTGGTCGTTACCGCCTTCTTCACCCGTTCGATCGTCGCCGGCGACGCGGACGACAGCCGGGCGATCAGCCGCTCGACCTCTTCGCCGGTCATGGGCGAAACGTCGATGCCGGTCTTCTTGGCGTCGGCGATGAACTGCGGGTCCCTCATCGAAGCCATGAGCGCCGCGCGTAGCGCGTTTCGGCGTGCGTCAGGCGTGCCCGGCGGCGATAGGTAGATGCGGCCAAGCGCCTGCGTCCCGAAGATCAATCCGTAGACCTGCCGGTCTTCCTCCGACTTGGCGTAGTCGTCGACATGCGGGATGCCCTTGAGGGTCGCCCCCTTGCGGCCGGACAGCTGGATCACCGGCCGGAAATCGCCGGAATTGTAGATATCCGCCCAGGACGACGTGATCGTGGACATCGGCAGACCGCAGATGCCGTGAACTTCGTTGCGGGTGATGGCGATTTTGACGCTGGCCGAGCCCTTGTAGCCCGATACGATCTTCATCTTGGCGCCGAGCAGGTTGCGCACCGCCGCCGCCGATTTGATCAGCGGCCCGGTCGCGCCGGTTCCAGCCCAGATCGTTTCCTTCACGAGCATGTCGTCGAATTTCGAGATGCCCGCCGCCTTCGAGATGCCGCAGACCGCGACGCTCTCCTCCATATTGCCGATCCAGGCGAACTTGGCCGGCTCGAAGCGGGCGGCGGCATTTCCCATCAAGGGCTCGAACGGGATCGTGTGCACGAAGGTGGCCATTACGGTGCCGTCCTTCGGCGCGATGTTATAGAGCCAGTTGGCGGCGACCAAACCGCTCGCGCCCACCATGTTCTGCACCACGATGGCGGGATTGCCGGGGATATGGCGGCCGAGGTGCCGCGCCAGCACACGCGCGTAAATGTCGAAGCCGGTCGCAGCCTCGTGGCCGACGACCAGATTGACCGACTTGCCCTTGTAGAAATCCGAAATCTCATCGGCCCCGGCTGGAATGGCTGCCCCGGCCGCAATGAGGGCGGCCGTGACGATGGCTTGCATCGGATGTCCCATGGTGTCCTCGTTCAACGAACTCAATCCGGACGAAGTGCCCGCCTGGCCCGCTCGATGACGGCGGGCGACGACGACGCGACGCGGGCGACGAAGGTCTCCACTTGTCCGCCCGTCGACGGGTTGATGTCGATCTTGGTCCTGGCGGCGTCGGCACGGAATTGCGGGTCGTTCATGGCAGCCGCCAGCGCGGCGCGCAATACGTCACGGCGATCCGCCGGCAGGCCGGGCGGCGAGACGTAGAACCGGCCGAGCGCCTGCATCCCGAAGATCAGGCCGAACACCTGAAGGTCGTCGGGCGTCTTGGCGTAGTCATCCACATGGGGGATTGTCTTGAGGTCTGGATGCTTGCTGCCGCTGAGCTGGATGACCGGACGGAAGTTGCCCGACTCGTACTCGTCACGCCAATGCGAAGTGATGGTGGACAACGGCAGGCCGCAGATGCCGTGCACCTCGCCGCGGTTGAGCGCGATCTTCACATCGGCCGATCCCTTGTATCCCGACACGATCCGGTATTTCGCTCCCAGCAGATTCTTCACCGCGAGCGCGAACTTCCCGAACGTCCCGGTCTGCGCGGTGGCTCCGACGATCGTCTCCTTGACCAGCAGGTCGTCGAACTTTGCAATGCCCGACGCCTTGGATACGCCGCAGGTACCGGCGCTTTCATCCATGTTGGCGATCCACGTGAACTTCGCGGGCTCGAACCGGGCCGCCGGGTTGCCCAGGATCGGTTCCGCGATCGGCGACGCCGAGAACGTCGCCACCACGGTGCCGTCCTTGGGCGCGATGTTGTAGAGCCAGTTCGCCGCGATCATCCCTGCCGCGCCGACCATGTTCTGCACGACGATCGTGGGTTGGCCCGGGATGTGCCGCGACAGGTGCCGCGCCAGCACGCGTCCATAGACATCGTAGCCGCTGCCGACCTCGTGGCCCACAACGAGCGAGACGGTCCTGCCTTTGTAGAATTCCGCTGCCGGTGCGGCCGTACCGCCAGCCAGCACGGCGGCCAGCAGGGCGGCGGCAAACCGTATGCTCCGTTCATGCGTCATCCGGTGGCCCGCTCGCTCCAGGCATCGATGTCACGCCGCCGATCCGACTATAGGTGCGAACGGCGCAACGGAAGTGGATCAAATAGCCACAGGGCATCGCAGCCGCAAACGCCGGCCAAGCTATTCGCCGGCGCTCGGGAATCCGGATCGGCTCACCGAGTTGATGCCCGACAAGCGGCGAGGTCCGGTTCAGCTTGGTCGCATTGGCGATGGGGTCTGGGACGGGGTTGGTGCTATCGCGACGTGAAGGCGTCACGAATGGAGTTGACGCGCGCACCCTTGGTCGGGGGCGGAATTTCGCGCTTCACCTCGACCTGGCATTGAATGAGGCTGCCGCTGACATAGACGCCGCGCTCGTTGTTGAAATGAAGCTCCTGGCAGGTATTACCCTTGATGTGGCTGCGGACGTGACCGGTCCGGGTTTCGCCAAAACTGTTGTCCTCGGTCCGGAAAGCGAGCACCGACGAGCGCAGCGAGGTCGGCAGCCAGCCGTTGTAGACGGCGGTCCCTGCCACCAGCATCAGCAATCCGATGAAGGCGGTCACGATCCGGACGGTGCGCGCACGCTCCCGCACGAGCCGCTGATGCGCAGCTTCGCGCTGACGCGCCATCATCAACTCGTAGGCGATGCGAGCGCGCTCGATCGCCGTCACGGGTGGTTCGGTGGGGCTCACGGCCCGGGCCATCGTTCAGTCTCGATGGCCAGCCTACGGGAGCATGGCTTAGGATTGCTTAACGATTGGGCGCCCCGGCCGGCGACGGCACTCAGGGTAAATCCAGCGCATACGGGTCGCGGGCGATCGCAAGCCGTTCGCGCGTCACCGAAATCCCGCCAGCGCCCCCGAGCCGGACGACGTTGAAGGTCCCGGCAAATTCCGGCGAACCCGAATAATAGGCCGCCAGGCGGCCGTTGCCGACCCTGGCAGGCGCATTCCAGTGCCCGAGCGCCACATAGTCGGCGCCGGTGGCATCGATGTCGTCGTCACCGATCAGCCAGGACGGCCGCGGCCAGGTGATGCGGTCGGGCAGCGGCACATAGTGGCCGTGAGCGGTGGCGATCTGCCAGCGCGTGCGGCGCGGCCGCACCGTCTCGAATGGAATCATGTCGGAGTAATCGCGGTGCGCGCGCCCCCAGATCTCCAGATCGAGATCGGGAAACACGACCGCCTCGTCGTGGGTGTGACCGAGGATGTGGAGGTTTTTCGCCAGCGCGAAGCTTGGACGGTGGTAGACCGCGTCGGGCATCACCGGATCGTGGTTGCCCGGCAGCAGCACCACCGGAACGCCGGCCGCGGCGATGACCTCGGCGGCACGGTCGATCAGCGCGTCGGGCAGCCGGTGGCAGTCGAACGTATCGCCGGCCAGCAGCACGACGTCGGCACCGACGGTGCGCGCCGCATCGAGCACGCACGCCAAGCCGCCGGCCCCGTCGCCGCCATGGATCTGTGCGGTATAGACGTGATCCACATGGATGTCGGAACTGTGTACGACGATGACTTCGCTGCCGCCCATCACCACTTCATCAGTTTCTTGGTTGCCTGTTCGTTATCCTTGAGGAACTTGACGTAGTCGGCGCCCCTGATCACCAGCGGCTGAAGGCTCAGCTTCTCCGCCTTTTGCTGGTGCTCCTTGGAATCGATGACCTTCGCCAGCGCAGCGGTCAGAACAGCTTCTGCCTTCTTGTCCAGGTTGGCAGGCGCGGCAATGCCGCGGGTGACCGACCAGACCTGGTTGAAGCCCTGCTCCTTGAACGTCGGCGCCTGCGGCAGGAAGCGCGAGCGTTGCGGCGCCATCACGCCGAGCAGGCGGAACTGCCCCGCCCTCACCTCCTGGGCGACTTCGCTGACATTCGCGCCCAGCACCTGGATATGGCCGCCAAGCGCCTGGGTCTTGGCTTCGGCGGTGCTTTTGCTGTGCACGACAATGAACTTGGTGCCGGTCTCGGCCTCGATGCCGAGGATCGCGATGTGGTCGTCGCTGCCGGCGCCGAAAGCCGAAACCGTGATCGACTCGGGCTTCTTCTTCGCCGCGTCGATCACGTCCTTGACGGTCTTGAACGGACTGTCCGCCCTGACCGCCCAGACATTGTAGTCGATTACGTGGTTGATGATCGGCGTAAAGCTTTCGAGCCGCTCCTTGCGTCCGATGTTCTTGTCGAGATAGCCCGCATACATGCTCGGCACGTTGAGATAGCCGATGGTGTAGCCGTCGGGCTTCGCCGCCGCCAGGGCGCCCCATCCGATCCAGCCGCCGCCTCCTCCGCGGTTCTCCACGGTCACCGGCTTGCCGATAACGGGTTCAAGGTCGCGCGCCAGCAGGCGCGCTGTGATGTCAGTGCCGCCACCCGCGCCATAAGGCACGATCAGGCTCAGATTGCGCTCCGGATATTGCGCGAATGCCGGCCGGATGCCGGTCGCACCGGCCGCCAATGCCGCGGTCGCCGAGCCGAGAAACTCACGTCTGCGTAGCGTCATCACCGTTCTCCCTGTCATGGCCGTCGCGCCGGTCTGAATGCCGGCTTTGGTTCACATCTCGCTGACGATAGCGGCTTCCCTGGACGCGGTCGAGCCGCTCACAGCCGCCCCACCGCCTTGGCGATCAGCGAACGCATCGCCGCCACGCCCTCGTGCGCGACATCGAACGGCGAGCGTTCCCACAGCGCCGGATTGGGCGCCTCGTAGCTCAGGTGTCCGTCGTAACCCTTCTCGGCGAGCAGCTGCAAAACCTCGTCCCAACGTACCACCCCCTGCCCCGGCGGCAGCCGGTCGGTCGGCCGCTTGACGCCGTCGGGAACCGGCCCCGGCGGTACATCGGAGAACTGAAAGGCGATGAATTCCCCGGGTACGACATCGGCGAAGCCACGACCGCCGGCGCCGCTCCGCTCGAGGTGATAGGCATCGAGCAGCATGCCCGCATTCGGGCGATCGGCACCATGCAGGATCTCGCGCAGCGCCGCGATCGAGTTGATGACTGCATGTTGCGAATTGAACTCGATCGCCAGCGTGAGCCCGTATTTTCCGCAGATGTCGGCGCCACGCTTGAGGTTTTCGATGGCATCGCGCTTCTCGCCGGCGTTGGGGCCGGGTGCGCACATGATCTGCGGGCAGTTGAGCGCAACGGCATTCTCGCAGGTCTCCTCCAGCGCGTCGAACAGTTGCGTACTCTCCTCGCCCTTGGCGAACAGCCAGCCGTACTCGCAGCCGAGCGTGCAGACCGGAATTTCTGCTGCGCGGACGAGATCGAGCACTTTTTCGTTCGGAATGCCCTGCTCGTTGCAGCGATTGAAATCGATGCGACGCAGTTCGACCGCATCGAAACCGGCGGCACGCGCGGCCGCCAGCGCGGTCTGGAGCGGTGCGGTGTCGACGGTCCAGGTATGCAGCGCCAATCGTCCAAACCTCGCCATCGAACCCTCCGCCAGCCCCGTTTCGCCCCGGCCCCGCTGCCCCCGGACCCAGTTTCAGCAGTCCGGCACGACCGCAATGTGGTGCGGCGGCTCGCCCTGCTGATAGCGCTCCCACATCAAGGTGTAGGCCGCCTCGATGTGCCGCGCAAAGCGGGCCGTGTCGAACAGGGAGCAGGTATTGCGGTTGCGCGCCAGCCGTTCCCGTAAGCCCGTCAGCACGGCGGAATCGCGCGCCAGCTTCAACGCCAGCGCTTCGTACTCCGGCAACGAATGCGTGACCAGTTCCGGCAATCCTGCGGCGTGCAACAGGCTCCCAGCGACCCGGCTGGCGAACGTGGCGCCCGCGCAGGTCAAGACCGGCAGGCCCGCCCACAACGCGTCGCTCGCGGTGGTGTGGGCGTTGCAGTGGTGCGTATCGAGAAACAGGTCGGCCAGCCGGTGGCGCGCCAGATGGGCGGCGGGCGGAATCCTCGGCGCAAACACCAACCGGTCGCCCGCCACGCCGCGAAGTTCAGCCTCGCGCCGCAAGTTACCGGGAGCGTGAGCGTTCGATTCCAATAGCCACAGCGCACTGCCGTCGATTGCCCGCAGGAGCCGCATCCAGACGTCGAAAACGTCCGGCGTAATCTTGTAGCTGTTGTTGAAACAACAGAACACAAAACCACGCTCGGGCAGCCCGGCTGCCGCACGCGTCGGCGTTTCGGCGGCGATCGGCCGCGAACTGTCATTGACCTGATAGCTACCGGGCAGCGTAACGACCTTTTCCGTGTAGCAGCCCACGTCCCCGGGCGGGACCAGAAAACTGTCGGCGACGATGTAGTCGATGTAGCGCGCGCCCATGGTGCCGGGAAATCCAAGATAGCTTACCTGAATCGGTGCCGGACGATGGGCGAGGATGCCGGTCCGGGCGCCGCGCGTGATCCCCTTGAGATCGACTGCGATGCCGATCTCGGCCGCGCGGACGATCTGCGCGACTTCCCGGTCGGACTGGTTGCGAACATCGATGAAGCGGTCGAACGCGCGTTCAAGGCGCCGGCGCATGGCGCTCCCGTCGTTGTGCCCAGAAGACACGGCGACGATCTCGAACCGGGTCCGGTCGTGGGCCTCGAACAGCCCCGCGGCCAGGTGCGCGGTCGCGTGATCGTGCAAATCCGCCGACAGGTAGGCAACGCGGATGCGGTCGCAGGCATAGCGCTCGCCGCGCCAGAGCGGCACCTCCGCCGGCGGATGCCGGTCGGCGATGTACTGCTCCGCGCATTGGCGCTGGCGCTGCGGACCGGCCGGCGTCGCCAGCAACGGAAACGGCGGCGAGGTCCGTGCGCCGTGCGCAAGGCCCTGCTCGATGCGGGCGAACTCCTCCGCAAGCCCGCGCCAGTCGCAAAAATTCATCCGGATAAAGAGGCGGTTGCCGCGGACGTAGTGCATCGCCGGATTAAGGGCGATCGCCCGGTCATAGTCGGCGAGCGCTTCGTCCAGACGCCCCAGGTCCTGGAGCACGGCGCCGCGATTATGCAGCGCGTCGGCGTAGTCCGGCCGCAGCGCGATTGCCCGGCTGTAGCTTGCCAGCGCATCATCGAAGTGGCGCAGTTCCGCGAGCACGACGCCGAGGTTGTTGTGCGCTTCGGCATGATCGGGCTTGAGAGCGATGGCACGCTCGTAGCTGGCCTGTGCCTCGGCCAGCCGGCCCAGGCTCTTGAGCGCGACCCCGCGATTGGCGTGCGCCAGCGCCGAACGCGGATCAACCCGCAAGGCGGCCTCGATGGTGCGCAACGCCGCGATGTGCTCGCCGCGCTGCTCGTGGATGACGCCAAGCAGGTGCAAGGCGTCGAAATGCGCCGGCTGCGCCTTCAGGATCGCGCGATAGAGCGGCTCGGCATCGGACAGTCGGCCGGTCTGATGGAGCGCGAGCGCATGATTGAGAATCAGCGCGACATCGGCCGCCGCCTGCGCCCTTCGCTGCTGCCGCGACATCGGCCTCCCCGATCCCTGCGAATCGCGGAGACATTGTAGGTCGCGATCGACCGGATTGGGTGAGCGGAACGGCCACCAAGGCGGCGGCCGCGAGGCTATTGTGGCGGGTTACTGCTGCGGTGGCGTCAGCGCGGCGAGCCGGTCGAAATATTTGAGCACCAGCGGGATGTTCGCCTTGTGCTGGACCGGCTGCACTTCCTTCAGCTCGGCATTGAGCTCGGCGATTGCCTTCTTGCGATCGGCCGGACTCATGGACTTGTCCTTCTGGATGTCCGCGATCGCCTGTCTGATCGAAACGACCGGATCGGTGTACTGCCGGGTCTTCGGATCGATACCGTCGAGCACCGCGACGACGCTGGCGGCCACGGCGTCGTACTCATTGAGATCCTGGAAGCCGTGCTTCTTCACCGCCGCCTCGACGGCGGCAATCAGCTTGGGATCGGGCTTGTCGCCGGCAGCGTCCAGCTTCTCGAACAGCGGCGTCAGTTCCTTATAAGCGGCAATGTATTGCTCGATGTGCTTTGCGGTCAGCGGGATCTGTCCCGGGGCCTGTTGTCCGCCGGCCTCGGCAGTGGCGCGGTCCGCCCAGGCGGCCGACAGCGGCAGGGCAACAACCGCGGCCGAAAAGGCCAGGAATGCCCGCCGTGAGCGGGAATCGGTATTCGTCTTCGACATCGTCGGTACTCCGTTGTTGCCCAACCCGGATCGGGACTGTTCAGCTCAATGCGTACTTATCCATGATCGCGCCCGCTTTGGTCCAAGGTATGACGACACGGCGCGCAACGGCATGGTTTTCACCAGGAATCTGAACGCGTAACCGGCCCATAACGGCCCACGGCGGTCGGTCATGGCCGGCGATGGAATATCGGCCCGCTGTCGGGCCCATGTAACGCCTCGCATGGGGATGGTTGCAAGGCCCTCGTATGGCCGACCATGACGCCGCGATCACGTCTCGTAGGCCGCATCGACCGGCACCCGATAGCCGTTGGCAAGGCGGTTGGTCTCGTTGGCCATGCCGACCACCGCCAGGAGTTCACCGAACATCGCCTCGGTCATACCGGCCTTGCGAGCGGCTGCGGAATGGCTGGCGATACAGTAATCGCAGCCGTTGGTGACGCTGACCGCCACATAGATCATCTCCTTGGTCAGGGGATCGAGCGCGCCCGGCGCCATCACCGCTTTGATGCTCTCCCAGGTCCGCTTCAACAGCGCCGGGTCATGCGCGAGGTACTTCCAGAAATTGTTCACGTCCGGCACGTTGCGGGTACGCTTGATGTCATCAAACACCGCGCGCACGTCTGCGGATGTATCGGCGTATTCGATGGGTGCAAGCGTTGTCATTGCAGTGGTGCCCTCATCGATAGGAAAGCCACAAAGAGACCCGTGCCCGCTGCAGGGGGCCCGGACACAAGCTGACCGCCGCTTGAAGTAGCAAGTGTCCACGGTTTGACAAACGTCGGCGTGGACCTCGGTACCTCCATCCTTTGACGAGCGTAAAGCTCAGTTCCCTAGCTGTCAGGGTCTTGGTTTTTACTTTTCCCTGGGAAGCTCAATGCCGCGATTAGGGATCGCAACGCATGTCGGAGCCTTAAACGTATAGAGTGGCGATGAGGGTGGGTTGGCGCCAGTTAAGAATATCTGCAGTGTGCGCTGACCCGGCGCCACCCAAAATCGTTGTGTCTGCTGTCCTGGCACTCCGACAATGTTGCCCGTATCGAACGTGAAATTGATCGCTGAGCCATAGGAACCGTAGGTCAACGAATGCAGCACCACTACGACATTGCTTTTCGACTTTGGAGCCACACTGCATTTCGGCTCGACTGTTGCTTTAACCAGCGGTCCTCGGGGCTGCGCCCAGCCAACGTTAGCTGCAACCAGGATCGCTATTACCGCGACGAGAGATAGAACAAATCGGAGCATCGGTCCCATCCTTTCGAATAAGAATCACTCGCCCGAAGTTCGAGCCGCGCGATTTCTACATCACAGACAGCTACCATACGTTGATTCAAATCACAACAATGGACGCGGGATTATGATCAAAACAGCGACAATCACACCGGCAAGTTGTCGTGTTTGCGGCCTGGCATTTCGACCCGCTTGCCGCGCAGCATCGACAACGCTCTGGCAATGCGCGCGCGGGTGGCGCGCGGCAGGATCACGTCGTCGATGTAGCCGCGCTCGGCGGCCGCGAACGGCGACAGGAAGCGCTCCTCGTACTCCTTCGTGCGCGCCGCGATCTTCTCAGGGTCGCCGGCATCGGCGCGAAAGATGATCTCGACCGCCCCCTTGGCGCCCATCACCGCGATCTGCGCCGTCGGCCAGGCATAGTTCACGTCGCCGCCGATGTGCTTCGACGCCATCACGTCGTAGGCGCCCCCGAAAGCCTTGCGGGTGATGACGGTGACGAGCGGCACCGTGCACTGGCTATAGGCGAACAGGAGCTTGGAGCCGTGCTTGATCAGCGCGCCGTATTCCTGGTGGGTGCCGGGCAGGAACCCCGGCACATCGACGAACGTCACGATCGGAATGTTGAACGCGTCGCAGAAGCGCACGAAGCGCGCCGCCTTGCGCGAGGCGTCGATGTCGAGCACGCCCGCGAGCACCATCGGCTGGTTGGCGACAAAGCCCACGGTGCGGCCGCCGATGCGACCGAAACCGGTCACGATATTTCTCGCAAACGCCTCCGATAGCTCGAAGAAGTCGCCTTCGTCGGCGACCTTCAGGACCAGTTCCTTGATGTCGTAGGGCTTGTTGGGATTGTTCGGCACCAGGGTGTCGAGCGATGGCTCCTCGCGCGCAAGGTCGTCTGCGCTTGGCCATTCCGGCACGCCCGATTCATTGTTGGCCGGCAGGAAATCGATCAACCGCCGCATCTGGAGAAGGCATTCGAGGTCGGAGTCGTAGGCGCCGTCGGCGACGCCGGACTTCTGGGTATGCACCGACGCGCCGCCGAGCTCCTCGGCCGTCACCTGCTCGTTGGTGACGGTCTTCACCACGTCGGGGCCGGTGACGAACATATAGCTCGTGTCGCGCACCATGAATGTGAAGTCGGTCATCGCCGGCGAATAGACGTCGCCTCCCGCACACGGCCCCATGATCACCGAGATCTGCGGGACGACGCCGGACGCCAGCACGTTGCGCTTGAACACCTCGCCGTAGCCGCCGAGCGCGGCGACGCCCTCCTGGATGCGCGCGCCGCCGGCATCGAACAGGCCGACGATGGGCGCCCGCGCCTTCATCGCCATGTCCTGGATCTTGACGATCTTCTGCGCGTGGGTTTCCGACAGCGAGCCGCCGAACACGGTGAAATCCTTGGCGAATACGAACACGGTGCGGCCGTTGACCGTCCCCCATCCCGCGACGACCCCATCGCCCGGGATCTTCTGCGAACCCATGCCGAATTCGGCCGTTCGGTGCTCGACAAACATGTCGAACTCCTCGAACGAACCCTGGTCCATGAGGAGATCGATCCGCTCGCGCGCGGTCAACTTCCCACGCCGGTGTTGCGCCTCGATGCGCGCCGCCCCGCCGCCTTCCCGCGCCCTGGCGCGGCGTGCTTCGAGCTTGTCGAGGATTTCCTTCATGGCGACCGCCCGGCGAGAATCCCTAACAGGGCATGAATAGCACGGGGGGCACCGGTTGTTTTCACGATTGTTCCGGCATTGCCGCGGTATCGCCCTCACCGAAACAAACTTCCGTGCTCTGCACTATCGGCGGGACGATCGGAGGGACATCATGAAAGGCATGATTACAGCTGCGGCGATTGCCGCGGGCTTTGCCTGTGTGGCCACCTCGGCCGCACGCCGACCGGGCGGTGAATACCGCCCTGGGCACCGCCGCCGGGCTCGTGGTCTTCGGTCCGGTGGGCGCAGTCGCAGGAGCCACTGTCGGCTATACCGCCGGCCACGGCATCGCCCACTCGTGGGGCCTCTCGCGACATCGCAAGCCACCGCGGAAGGTCCGTCGGTAACCGCCGGACGGCACCCCGATGTGAGGCGCCGTCACGGGCGGCCTATTGCCGGCGATCAGTCCAGCCCTTCGACGCAGACATTGGCGCAGCCGCGGACGCTCTGCCGGATCGCCCATGCGTGGCTGCGCGGGGCTAATTGCCCACGAGCAACACGTGGTCCGGACGCACTTCGTACATGTGTTCGACCACCGTCTCGCGTGCGCGAGCGTGCCGCAACCCGACCGCACACGCATCGCTCCTGAACAGCCGCTCCTCAACAAGCGCGCGTAACCTGGGCGCAACCGGTGACAGCCCGGTAAACTGCCGCCCGGCAATTCAACCGATGGCGATCGGAGGATCAGCGGGGAGCGAGTTCCAGCACCGTCACCGCGGCGTGCAACTCCGCCTCCCGCAAGGCACGCCGCTCCAGTTCCTGCGCATCGCGGCCCCACTGCTCCATGTTCCAGTCCTCGTCGACATGCGCAGCCGTCCAGGCTGCACCGGCCGACAGGCGCCCGTGCAGCAAGGCAAGGGCGATCAGCGCGGAGCCGGTGAGCCCGGTGATCGCATTGATCGCCCCCAGGCGCCACGGCTCCAGTGGGATCGCGAGTCGGGCCGCGGCCAGCGCCGCCTCCGGCTGCCGGACGAAGGCCACGCCCTCGCCCAGCACGAAGCGCGCACCGAGCATATCGCGCACAAAGGCCAGCACCGGGTCCCAGTGCTGCGCCTGCCGTGCCACCAAGCCCGGCGGCCCGGCCGCCCGGTAACAGACGAGATCGGAGGCGAGATATTTTGCGACTTCATCCGCCACCGGGACCGGTGCATCCGCCACCCCATCGATGACCGCGTTGGCAAGCCGCGTCAGCGGCATTGCGGCGGGATCGATGACCTCACGCTGGGCGTCCCATTCGTCCGCCAGCGCCTGCGCCAGCGCCGTGCCGGGCGCTGCCAAGGGGCGGCGGGCGGGCGTGAGTACCGGGCGGCCATCGAGCAGCACCGCAACGCCGATCGGCTGTTCCGCGACGCTTACGGCCGCAAAAAACCGCTTGCGCAGCGGCATGCGCAGCGAGCGCCGCGCCGCTTCGGTGGGATCGAGCGGCTGGCGCGCAAAGATGTCCTCAAAGATATCGCGCATTTTTTGGCCGTCTGGCCCCTATCAGCCCCCGGCCGAGAATGTCAATCTTGCGTTTTTTCAATGACTTAGGCGAGCGGCTTCACAGTCGCGGGGAACCTGCCTGGAAGCCGGCCGCCTCACTGTGGCCGTGCTGCATCGCCATTAAGGTCTGCGACATGGAAAACCCAGCCACGACATTGGAAACGGTGGAATTTTCGCCCTCGGCCCGGTAGATTGCGCCCCGGATTCGGCGCCATAAGCCGCACCGACAAGGGAATAAGGCCGGCCGACACCCGCGCTTGGGGCATCCAACGAGGACGCGGGGGTACGTGCACGAGGAGTAAATGAGAAATACCGACATTGCGGCGCCCGATTACTTCCACAAGGTCGTGGATTGCCAGTGGGCATGCCCGGCGCACACGCCCGTCCCCGAATACATCCGGCTGATCGCGGCGGGCCGCTACAGCGACGCCTACATGGTCAACTGGAAGTCCAACGTGTTCCCGGGGATCCTGGGGCGCACCTGCGACCGTCCCTGCGAGCCGGCCTGCCGGCGCGGGCGGGTCGAGAAGGACCCGGTGGCGATCTGCCGGCTCAAGCGCGTCGCCGCCGATTACAAGGACGACATCACCGACCGGCTGCCGAAGCCCGCCGTTATCAAGAACGGCAAGCGCATCGCGCTCGTCGGCTGCGGTCCCGCCTCGCTCGCGGTCGCGCGCGACCTCGCGCCGCTTGGCTACCACTGCACCATCTTCGACCAGGACCCGAAAGCCGGCGGCATGATCCGTACGCAGATCCCGCGCTTCCGGCTGCCGGAAAAGATCATCGACGAGGAGTGCAATTACATCCTCAACCTCGGCGTCGAGTTCATTGGCGGCAAGCGCATCGATTCCATGAAGGCGCTGCTGGCAGAAGGCTACGACGCGATTTTCGTCGGGTCCGGCGCCCCGCGCGGTCGCGAGCTCGACATCCCCGGCCGCCAGGAGGCCGCCGCCAACATCCATATCGGCATCGACTGGCTGTCGTCGGTATCGTTCGGGCACATCAGCAAGATCGGCAAGCGGGTGATCGTGCTGGGCGGCGGCAACACCGCCATGGACTGCTGCCGTTCGTCGCGCCGACTCGGCGGCGAGGACGTCAAGGTGATCGTGCGCTCCGGCTTCGAGGAAATGAAGGCGTCCCCCTGGGAGAAGGAGGACGCCATGCACGAGGACATCCCGATCCTGAATTTCCTCGTGCCCAAGGAGTTCACCCATGAGAACGGCAGGCTCACCGGCGTGCTGTTCGAGAAAGTGAAGGCCGAATACGACGCCAGGGGCCGCCGCAACCTCGTGCCCACCGGCGAGCCGGATCAGCATTTTCCCTGCGACGACGTGCTGCTGGCCATCGGCCAGGAAAACGCCTTCCCCTGGATCGAGCGCGACATCGGCATCGAGTTCGACAAATGGGACATGCCGAAGGTCGATCCCAGGACGTTCGCCTCGACCCATCCGCAGGTATTCTTCGGCGGCGACGCCGCTTTCGGGCCGAAGAACATCATCTGGGCGGTTGCGCACGGCCACGAGGCCGCGCTGTCGATCGACAAGCTTTGCCGGGGCGAGGACATCAACGACCGGCCGCTGCCGATGGTCGACATCGTCAGCCAGAAGATGGGCATCCACGAGTGGAGCTACGACAACGACATCGCGCCCGACAAGCGCTACCGGGTGCCCCTGCGCGACAAGGTGGTGGCGCTGCGCGACATCAAGGCTGAGGTTGAGTTGGGCTTCGACGTCGAGCTTGGTTTCAAGGAGACCCAGCGCTGCCTGAACTGCGACGTGCAGACCGTGTTCGAGGCGAAGCTGTGCATCGAGTGCGACGCCTGCGTCGACATCTGCCCGATGGACTGCATCACCTTCACCTCAAACGGCGAGGAAGCCGACCTGCGCACCCGCCTGAAGGCGCCGGCCAAGAACCTCTCTCAGTCCCTCTATGTCGCCGACGGCCTCAAGACCGGCAACGTGATGGTGAAGGACGAGGACGTGTGCCTGCATTGCGGGCTGTGTGCCGAGCGCTGTCCGACCGGCGCCTGGGACATGAAGAAGTATCTGATCGATATGACTCACGCGGATGACCTATGTCGAACAAGACACCAATCAGCAGCGTAAACGACTTCGTCGTCCGTTTCGCCAACGTCAACGGTTCGGGTTCCGCCAGCGCCAACGAGCTGTTTGCCCGTTCCGTACTGCGCATGGGCGTGCCGGTCAGCCCGCGCAACATCTTTCCGTCCAACATCCAGGGCCTGCCGACCTGGTATGAGGTGCGCATCTCCGAGGCGGGCCACCTCGGCGCACGCGGCGGCGTCGATCTCATGGTCGCGATGAACCCGCAGACCTGGGACAAGGACGTCGCCATGATCGAGCCGGGCGGTTACCTGTTCTACGATTCCACCAAACCGTTGCCGGCCTCGAAATTCCGTCCCGACATCACTGTCATCGGCGTGCCGCTCACCGCCATCTGCAACCGCGAATATTCCGATCCGCGCCAGCGCCAGCTGTTCAAGAACATCATGTATGTGGGCGCGCTCTCGGCCCTGCTCGACATGGACGTGAGCGCGATCGAGCAGCTCATCTCCGAGCAGTTCAAGGGCAAGGAGAAGCTGTTCGACGCCAACAAGAACGCGCTGCACCTCGGCCGCGATTGGGCGCTGCTCAACCTCGACTGTCCGATCGGCCTGCGCGTGCAGAAGGCCGACAAGGTCGGCGACCGCATCTTCATGGAAGGGAACAGCGCCGCCGCGCTGGGCGCCGTCTACGGCGGCGCCACAGTCTGCGCCTGGTATCCCATCACGCCGTCGTCCTCGCTGGCCGACGCCTTCACGAGCTATTGCCGACGGCTGCGGGTCGATCCCGAGAGCAAGAAGATGAAAGTTGCGATCGTCCAGGGCGAGGACGAACTGGCCTCAATCGGCATCGTGATCGGCGCCGCCTGGAACGGCGCGCGCGCCTTCACTGCGACTTCGGGGCCCGGCATCTCGCTGATGACCGAGTTCCTGGGGCTCGCCTATTTCGCCGAAATACCGGCCGTCCTCTTCGACGTGCAACGCGCCGGCCCATCGACCGGGATGCCGACCCGCACCCAGCAGTGCGACATCATCTCCTGCGCCTATGCCTCGCACGGCGACACCAAGCACGTGCTGTTGTTTCCCGAGGATCCCAAGGAGGCGTTCGAGATGGGGGCGCAGGCGTTCGATCTCGCCGACCGCCTGCAGACCCCGATCTTCGTGATGCTCGACCTCGACATCGGCATGAATCACCGGCTGTGCCACCCGCTGAAGTGGGACGACGCAGCCAAATACGACCGCGGCAAGGTGATGACGGCGGCGATGCTCGACGCCGGCAAGGAGTTCGGCCGCTACCTCGATGTCGACGGCGACGGCATTCCCTACCGCACCTATCCTGGCACGCATCCGACCAAGGGCGCCTATTTCACCCGCGGCACCTCGCGCGACCGCTATGCCCGCTATACCGAAGAAGGCGCGCCCTACGCCGACAACATGCAGCGGCTCCTGCGCAAGTTCGAGACCGCCAAGGACCTCGTGCCGCGCCCGCTTGCGGCCAATTCCGACAAGCCGACACGCTACGGCGTGATCTATTTCGGCTCGACCTCGCCCGCCATGGATGAGGCCAATCTCACCCTCAAAACCTCCGGCAAGAGCCTCGACCTGCTGCGCGTGCGCGCGTTCCCCTTCCACCACACGGTGGAGGACTTCATCGCCGACCACGACTTCGTGTTCGTGGTCGAGCAGAACCGCGACGCGCAGCTGCGCACGCTGATCGTCAACGAATGCGGCATCGATCCCGCACGCCTGATCCCCATTCTGCACTATGACGGGACGCCGATCACCGCGCGCTTCATCGCCAAATCCATCGGCGAACGCCTCGATGCGCTCAAGGTAACGCCGTTGCGGAAGGTGGGGGCGTGAATATGCCAACAACGATGCACCACACACCTGCGTCATGCGGGGGCTTGACCCGCGTATCCATCCTCTTCGCGAAGAACCTGGATTGCCGCCGGGCAAAGTCCGGCAGTGACGCCGACGCATAGGGCACCGGCTATGACCTACATCGCCAAAACCAAATTCCACCACCCTGGCCTGC
>Ga0073934_10001558_pt1 | contig 54067 bp, 41 predicted proteins | sample LarsenN4metaG_FD_76834 | JGI IMG/M metagenome (GOLD analysis project Ga0073934, IMG submission 76834) | Hot spring sediment bacterial and archeal communities from British Columbia, Canada, to study Microbial Dark Matter (Phase II) - Larsen... ...
ACGTCCGGTTTTAACGTTTATGAATGGCTGAAACCCGCATTCTGCCGTTTATAACATTGAGTGCACAAGTCTTTAGACACTCTGGCTACAGTACAAATGTTTCAAAATGAGAATTGCTGATGTCTGATAAGGAACTGAGACTTAAATCGCAAACAGTCAGTGAAGCGCAGCCGCTCAAGCTAGAGGGCACCGCTTTTCGACCTCCATCTGTGCATTCGCTATCCCAGGCCGAACGCCAGGAGTCCGTTAAAGCAGGGTTATTAGGTGCTGTGGTAGGCGTACCCCTGATACTTGGGTTGTCAGCACTCAATGGCAAGCTCGGAGTGTTGAATCCAGATCTGTTTAGCCCAATCGCCGCAACCAATTGGCAGCAGGTCATTGTTGGGAGTGCGATCGCCCTGTTTTCGTGCTTCTTATTTGGCGTCACCTACCGTTACATCATTCGGCAAGATGCAAATCCGCATCTGCGTTCAGGAGCGATTGGAGCCTTCGCCCTTGTCAGGGGATTAGCGCAACTCGAAACAATTTGGCAGAGCAGTTCGTGGCCTGTCTGGTTGACCCTGCTGAGTGAAAGCTTTGCGCTCTTGATGGGCGTGCAGATTGCACTCGATTGGGCGATCGCGCAGGGATGGGTGAAGTCGTTTCAGGGGTAACGCCGTTGTGCGCACTAGGTAAACGAAAACACCTCAAAGGCTGGATCGCCATAGAGCTTGGAGCGATCGACCGCTGAAAAAACACGATTCTTGGCGCGTTCAGATGTTAAACACTGACACACCAGAGTTGCCACATCCGCCCGACGAATGCTGCCTGCGACCCGATAATCTTCGGTGAGGACGGCTTCGCCACCCGATGGTTCTGAGAGTAGGCCACCCGGACGAATAATGGTGTAAGGCAAGCCACTTGCCATCAAATAGTCTTCTGCGAGTTCCTTTTCTTTGAGTACTTCGCCCAACGCTTCTAAAACATGGGGTGGCAGAGCATCGACGCTTTTGCCTGCCCCAATGGAGGACACCAAGATAAAGTGCTTAACTCCGGCTTTAACAGCCGCATCGATCAAGTGCTTATTGCCCTTGTAGTCGGCCCGTTCGCCTTCACTGGGAAGCCCCCCAATGGTGCTAATCAGTGCATCTATGGGGGGTGCCTCTAACAGCGCGGCCTCAACAGCTTCGACATTTAAGGCATCGGCCAGGGCGATCGCGACTCCCATTGCTTCCAATTCAGCGCGTGCTGCCTCTGAGCGCAGTAGAGCCGTGACTGTCTGATCTTGCTCCCGCAGGCATTTAACGACCTCACGCCCAACGCCACGACTGGCACCAGCAACCAATACATGAGCCATTTCCGTCATTGAAGGACTTAAATCTTCCTTAACGTCTCCATCAGTTTAACGGATATGTCAAGTTTGGTTCGAAAACTAAAGTTCACTCAGTTTTGCTGAACTCATGCCTGGGTGGCGATCGCAACCCTCTAGACGCGCTTTACATGTTCTAAATCTGTGGCGTTGAGTGCCACAGCCAAAATCAGCCTGTTAAGAGATGAGTGACATTCGCATACATCGCTGAGACGCGACTTGCATCCAGCCCTTAAACTGGTAGAGCAGGTATTTTGTTTTCTCCCATTATGCAGACCAGTGAACGTCCCGTTGATCGGTTCCAGACTCTATCCTTATCTAATCGTGTGGCTTCGGTGAGTCGCAAGACGGGTGAAACGGATGTCACCGTTAGCCTAAATTTGGATGGCACCGGGCAATGTTTGGCGAAGACGGGTGTTCCTTTTTTGGATCACATGCTGCATCAAATCTCGTCGCACGGGCTACTCGACCTGGAGATTCAGGCGCAGGGTGACTACGAGATTGACGACCACCACACCAATGAGGATGTTGGTATCACGCTTGGCATGGCATTGCATCAAGCTTTGGGCGATCGCAAAGGGATTGTGCGCTTTGGCCATTTTGTCGCTCCCCTCGATGAAGCTCTAGTGCAAGTTGCGTTGGACTTTTCAGGTCGCCCCCATCTCAGCTATGGTTTGCAGATCCCGACTGAGCGGGTGGGCACCTATGACACGCAACTGGTGCGCGAGTTTTTTGTTGCTGTCGTAAACCATTCGCAAATGACGCTCCACATCCGCCAACTGGATGGGATCAACTCGCACCACATCATCGAGGCTACCTTCAAGGCGTTTGCGCGAGCGATGCGGATGGCGATCGAGGTCGATCCCCGTCGCGCTCAAACAATCCCCAGTTCAAAAGGGGTGCTTTAGGGTGTACTTTTCAGTCTGAGTTGGTGTGAGTTGGGCGATCGCGTCAGTCGATAGTCATCTCAGCCACAACAAACAAGCAAAATAACGACTCAAGGCTTAGAACTGCTACGATCATCAAGGCTTATAGCCTGGTCTATCATTCATTCTGTTTACTTTTTTCGCAACAGTCTCAAATTTTTATGGCATTAGCAGTTGGCGATCCGGCTCCCGATTTCAGCTTGCCCGATGGTGATGGCAATGTTGTTAATTTGTCTGATCTAAAGGGCAAGCGCGTCGTCCTTTACTTTTACCCACGCGACAACACCCCCGGATGCACGAAAGAAGCCTGTGCCTTTCGGGATTTGTATGATGAATTCCAAGCAAATGATGTGGTTGTTTTAGGCGTTAGCACCGACGATGCCAAGTCACATCAAAAGTTCGCAACAAAATTTAACTTGCCTTTCCCATTGCTGATTGACGAAGGTGGAAAAGTTGCTGAAACCTATGACAGCTATGGGTTGAAGAAGTTTATGGGTAAGGAGTACATGGGCATTAGTCGCAGCACTTTTGTAATTGATGCAGACGGTAAAATCGAAAAAATCTACAAAAAAGTAAAACCTGAGCAACATGCCCAGGAAGTTTTGACCGATTTAGGCTAGCCTAAGATTGCTTCCAGGGATCTTTCATCTGCCATTGGGTTTATTTGGGCAGTTTAATTACATCAGTGTGTGTTGCCTATGCGGCGTTGGTGGCATTTCGCGCAAACGGTTATTGGCATTATTTTCCGCCATCCGGTGTTAGGTACAAGTGTGGTGCCTGTGATGCCAGATGGCTCCATTGTCTTAGTTCGTCGGAGTGACAACGGTAAGTGGGCTTTGCCAGGTGGCATGGTCAATTGGGGTGAAAACATCACAACGACGATTCACCGTGAATTAGAGGAAGAGACTGGGCTAAAAATCACCCAGGTCGGTCGCTTGGTTGGGGTTTATTCTTCACCCGAACGGGATGGCCGCGTTCATTCGGTCTGTGTCGTGGTTGAGGCAAAGGTGAATGGGGTACCTCATATTCAAGATCGAAACGAGGTGCTGGATGTGAAGGCGTTTCCCCCAGACTTAATTCCGATTGGGACGCTGTCACACGATCACGATCAGCAGTTGCAAGACTACTTTAGAGGCGCGATCGTGTTGGATTAAGCGTGAGTGTTGGACTTGACCCAGAAAATAGGAGGCGATCGCTGTGCTCTTCTATCACGATTGACCTTTCAGATAGCCAATTTCAAAAGTTACAAGATTTGGCAGCAGTATATGGCGTTACGCTTGAAGTCCTACTGAAGGTCGGTTTAGAGGATTGTCTCAATTTTCAAAAGAGCAAGTTTGTTGATGCAGCCAATTGTGTATTGACAAAGAATGCTGCACTGTACCGACGCCTAGGAGCGTGCTTCTAATCAATTCGCTAACTGTACGGGCGGATTTAGCAGACGAATCTGCATCCTGCCATGAATTTAACGGCAAAACCCGCCCCTTGGTTGTCGCTCAAGCAGGTTTCACAGTGCAAATGAGATTTGTAAATTGGCTCATGGTGGATTTGCGCTGGGAATGTGAAGCGCGAAATCCACCTGCATGCTTTGCCTGCTAGCTAACGCGGACGGTGGATGATGGTTTCGCTCAGGCGGCGACGATCGCGCGTGATGTTAACCAGTCGCACGTATTCGTTGCTGTGTTCAGTTAAACAGCGATCGAGGGTACTCAGCACTTCAGATGGGTTGCCATCAAAAGTCCCTACGCTCTGCCAGGAGTTGGCGCGAAAGCGACGGGTATCGACCACTTCAATACCAAGACGATTGCCCTGCGTCAGAATTTGATTGACCTGGGTAACGATTTCGGGCGTAAGTTGGGTGCTAGATGGTTGGCCGGGAGGCGAACTGGATTGTTGAGAGTCTCGACTGGAAGCACACATGCTTGGGGATGAGTCGGGTGGTTGGGAATCACCGTTGGGAACATACGCCCGGAAAAAGGATGGATTTTGGCTGTGGGTAATGTCTTCAATTGGGACAGTAACCGCTTGCCGTTGCTCAACCTGAGAGGAGCCTGAGTGCATTGAAGGGCGCATTTCTCCACCCCCGTTAGTTGTTTCACCAAGACGACGGTTGTAAAGAAACTTGTTGTACTCCTCTGAGAGTCGCGAGTCTTGCACCCGCTTTTGCTCTTTCACCATTTGATGCCCGACTTCAATCAAATGGGGCAGGCTAAAGTCTGGCCGACGAAACTCTGGAGGTGGCTCTTTGCTGTTGACTACCCGCATCGAGATCCGTTCTAGACCCACTGTTTCAATTAAGTGGCGCACTTGCTCGTCGTAGAGTCGCGATCGCAACGCTCCATAAAAGTCAATCGCCTGATCCGGAAAGGTATCAACTAGCTTTTCAATGTCAGATTGAGCCACCTGATCAACTTGAAAAATGCCGCTCACAATTCCAATGCGGTCGGTGCGGGTTGGTTCCCAATAAAACTTCTCCATCCGCCCGTCACGTACTAGCGGGGCATACAACGTTGAGAAGTCGTTCCCCGTTACGATGATGGGCACCCGTTGAATCGGTTCTGCCTCGTAGCTGCCGGGTAACTGCACATTGGTTGGGTTATCGGCAATGTTCATTAAGGTGCCATGCACCAACTGGGTGTTGACCGTGTATTGCGTGTACTGATCAACCCGTCCAGCCCCAGCATCAATGTCGTTAATTACCAAAACCGCCATCTTACCGTTGACCCGTACGGTTTCAGCCGCTTCACGATACCGCAGCCGAATCAACCGCGCCGGGTCGCCCGCATCTGGACTTTCGAGTTCCCCTGCCGACATGTAAACCGGCAAGACTCCCATCTTTTCAAACACTAGGTGACACTGAAATGTTTTTCCTTCACCTTTGCGCCCATGAATACCTAGAAGGAGCGGTACTTTTACGTTTGGCAGAGCCAAATAGTTTTTGGTGATATGAACTGAGACGCGATCGAGAAACTGAGGAGCGATGTAATAAGACATTTCGTATGCTGCCGAACCCTTCCACCCTCATTATGAGACAGTGTTGCTCATTGCTGTGAACTTATAGAAGAAAACAATCGAGATTGAAGGTTTTACTTATTAATGCGACGGATTCGAGAACAAACAAGCCTTTTGACGGCAATAAAATGCTTAAATTCTCATTTTTTACAGTCTATCTAAAGATAGAAATACCTGTTAATTAAAATGCTTGGAATATCTTAGGATGAAGGCTTTAAGTGATATTGAAATAAAATTCTTTGCTTAGAAAAACGCAGCTGGATTGAATTGGGAGAAATATATTCAGACAGAAAATTGATTGAATTAAAAACTTCTATCTGGTGATGTGAACAGATTATTTCGATCGGAAGACTTAAACTTTAATGACTAAAAATACAGTGGAAATCGTTAAGTTAAAACGTAGAAGGCTGGAGTAGCAAATGACTGAAAATCGTGGAGAAAAAAAGTCGCTGTTTCAAACTCCAAACCCTGCGGAGTTAAAGCAGGCGGCTAAGGAAGATCCCATTCAAGATCGCGAAGAAAGTCGTGAAGCTGATGTGTATGAAGGAGACGCCCTCGATCGCGCGATGGAAGAACAAAACAGCGTGAATCGTGTGATTGAGTCGGGAACGATGACAGATGGGCGTTAGTTGAGTCACCAGGCGTATTGGAAATAGAAGGAGGGTTGAGACTGCGCTCTGCCGAGTGTCTTTGCAGTTTGTTCGGCCCCAGATGACGACAGTTTACTAAAGCAAAAGCCCCTTCTGCTCGAATGTGACAGAGGGGGCTTCTACTTGGTTACCCTACCGACCAGTTGTTGATCCAGTAGGGAGGGAGGGACATCAAGTTGCGTAAGTAAACGAGATGTTGAAGTTCGTCGTCGCTAACGTATTCGTACCATCCGAGACATTGAACCGGAAGAAGTCACTACCCGGTGTGCCAGCCCCACTGTAGAAGTAAGTCAGGTTGCCATTCAGAATGTCGGTTTGCGTAAACTGACCGTTGGCAGTCAGTGCCGTACCGTTTAATCGGAGTTGACCAACGGTTGGCGCGGTTGACAACGTATACCGAATTTGATCAGGCGTGTTGTCAACATCAGTGACTAACAACAACGTGCCATCAATCTGAGACTCAGACGGTTGACCGCCTGCAATGATCAGACGCGGACTCGTTGTACTCAAGACAGGTCGATCATTTACTGGGGTAATCACAATATCAAATCGCCCGGTTTGAGTCAGCGGTGCGCCAGTCGGTAATGGAGTGTCACTCACTTCATAGGTAAAGACATCAGAGGTCGTCTCAGAACCATTGTGACGATAGGCGAGGTTACCCGAATTGATATTTGCCTGAGTGAAGGTATCGCCAATGCCCAACGTAGTTGTGTTATTGAGAATCAAGTTACCGCTCAACGGACGCGACAAGAGTCGGTAGGTGATCGGTGTTTGATTCTCAGGATCAGTCGTCAGCAGTCGGTTTGAACCAATCGATAGGGCAGAACCTTCTGCCAGAGTGATCGGGCCACTCGAAACGGTGATTGGTGCATCGTTAACTGGAGTGATCTCAATATTGAAGGCGATCGAATCAGTTGAGTTGCCAGCCTGATCTTCGACCCGGAAGACAAAGCTATCGTTTGTACCCTCACTGCCATTGTGACGGTAGGTGACTGCGCCACTATTGATGTCGGCCTGTGTAAAGGTGGAACCAACCGTTAAGTTACCCAGGCGATTGAGCGTGCCGCTAGTAGGTACGGCTTCAATCACATAACGCACTTGGCTCGCCGAACTATCAGGGTCGCTCACTGACAGCAGGTTACGCAAGTTGCCGATCACCGTACCTGAGTTATTCTCATTGACTGTGAGTGAGTTGTTGAGCGTCACGAGCGGTACATCATTCACATCATTGACGGTGATGTTGAAGGTGAAGGTTGTATTCGCTGGATTACCAACTAACCGGAAGCGGAACGAGTCAGTTGTCGTTTCACTGCCATTGTGGGTGTACTGCAACTGTCCACCAATGATGTCGTCGCGAGTGAAGGTGCCATTGGCTGCGAGAGCCGAGCCACCCACCTCTAAACTGCCATTGGTCGGAGCGCTCACCAGGACAAACTGAGGCGTTGGCCCATCCACATCGGTTGCGTCTAACAAGCCATTCAAAATTGGCTCGTCTTCTGTCCCTTCATTCACAAAGAGGCGGTTGTTTCTGAGCAGGGTCGGTGGATCGTTGACCTCTGTGACATTGATTTCAACGCTATCGGTGACATCAACGCCACTACCTGCTGCCCCTCCGGTTGCACCCTGATCGTTCACAGTAATGCTGAGGGTGTCACTTCCAAAGAAGTTGAGGTTCGGTTGATAGACGAGCGTTGACAGGGCATTGATGATGTCTGCGATCGCCCCTTCATACACGGCACCAGCAGAGTTATTCTCACCACTAATCAGGTTCAGAGCTGCTTGATCGAGGGTGAGTCGGCCATTCGTCACGTTGAGCGTGATCCGAACGGGGCTATCGCCTGAGTCAACATCTGTCAGATCAATGGCATTCGCTCCAGTGAAGGCGAGTTGAGTGTCCTCACCGATGGAGAGCGGCCCATCCGGGAGATCTAGAATGGGTGGATCGTTAACGGCTTGCACGTTGAGACTCACGATTCCCGATGCTGTCTGGGCACCACCCGCACCAACAGAGCCTAAATCGCTGACAGTGATGCTAACTTCGTCTGTCCCAAAGTAGTTTTCAGCAGCTTGATAACGCAGGCTGGGTAAACCCGTAGTGCGGAAGGCGGCTAACGTCCCCTGGACAACAATCTGAGAGGCTCCAGTCGATAGATCGACACCATTGACTTCCGTTAAACCAGTGGTGTTGCCAAAGAAGATGCGGCCACCTGGTTGCTGTGTGTTGAATGTGATTTGAATGTTGCCATTTGCTGCATCCACATCGCTAACAGTGATACCGCTGAGCGTGAATGGTGTGTCTTCTAAGGGCGATCGCACCACATTTGAAATTGTCAACGTCGGCGCATCATTGACTGGCTGGATGTTGATCGTCAGAATTTCGGTATCGGACAGAGCCGGACCACCCGTATTACCGCGATCGCTCACCGTAATCGAAATGCGCTCCTCACCATTGACATTCAAACGGTTCAGGTAGGTGAAGTTGCTCAGAGAAGAGTTGATTTCTTCCAACGTGCCCGTCAGACGCACTGTTGAACCCGTTGTACCATTCACATTGAGCGTGCCAGCATTGGTCGAGTTACCAGGACCAAGCGCTGTTAGCGTGACCTCAATCGTGCCGGTTCCGGCATCTACATCCGAGATGGAGATACCAGAGATATTTAACTGCTGGTCTTCATCAATGGTGAGGCTCGTAACTGGCAGGCTGATGACAGGCGCATCATTGACGGCTCGCACATTGATTGTCAGCGTTCGCAGAATCGATGAATCAACACCATTATTCTCAACGCCACCATCGTCTTGTAATCTCACCGTCAAAATCGCTTGACCGCTTGCATCTTGAGCTGGAGTAAAGGACAACGTGCCATCCGTGCCAAGTGTTGGTGCAACACTAAACAGATCGGGGTTACTGTTCGAGTCAATCACAAATGTTACGTTCTGATCGGCCTCATCAAACGGTGCAGTCGCGTTAGGCCCAGGACGAATGGCAGACGCGATCACGGCTGAGTAAGGCGTGTCTTCTGCAACAGTGATGTTTGTCGAGGAAAGGTTGAACGTTGGTGCATCATTGACCGGATTGATCGTGATCTGGAAGGTAAAGTCTTCAGACACATTGTCATTCGGCGCTGTGTTGGAACCTGAATCACGTAAGCGCACCGTTACATCGGTTGTGCCAAAGGCATTTGGTGCGGGGGTAAAGATGAGGTTGCCTGTGGCAGGGTCAATCCGGGGCCGTCCAGTGGCAGTGAAGAGCGAGGTATCCGTAGCCGTTACTTCAAAGGTGAGCGTTTGATTCGATTCATTCGCGGCACCACGTGAAATGCTGGTTGCCCAACCCGCAATCACCTGCTGCGCTGGCACTGGATCTTCATTGATCACTACATTAGTGCCAGTCGTAAAGGTCGGCGGATCGTTCACGGGGGTAACGGTAACGGCGATCGTCCCTTGCGCTGTGCCGGGAGTTGGGCCAGTTGCACCTTGATCATTGATGCTGACAAGAATCTGATCCGTACCAAAGAAATCAGGGTTGCCTTGATACCCCAAGTTGGTGAGAGCCGCTGCAATCTGGTCGATCGTGCCTTCAAACGTTACTGTATTTGACCCATTGGCTCCACCAGTGACGGAGACAACCGCACTTGGATTGATAGTCAGCGTGCCATTCGTCGCTTGCAACGTTGCGCTAACATTGCTGCCGCCAGCATCAATATCCGTTGTTTGAATGGTCAGGGTTAGTACTTCATCTTCTAAGACGGTCTGAGCCCCTGGCAGTGTTAGGGTTGGAGCGTCGTTGACAGGTTGTACCGTCAGCGAAATGGTCTGGGTTTGTGTCCCACCCTCACCATCATCAGCCGTAACCGTCAGTGTGTCAGGCCCAAAGTAATTGGGGTTGGGTCGGTAGACCAAGTTACCTAAGCGGGTAGTTAAATTTGTACCACTACCGCTAATTGTGACACTGCTCCCTGTCGTAGCACCCGGAATAGTCAGAGTACCTGAGTTAACCGATAGATCGAGTTCGATTGGGTCACTATCGGGGTCGCTAATCGCGATCAGGCCATTACCAAACGGTAGGGTTCCATCCTCATTTAAGGTCTGCGGCCCCGGTATTGTAATCACGGGCGCATCATTCGCCTCGTTGATCGTGAGGGTCAAGCCCGTGACTGCTGAGGTTGCACCAGCGCCATCAGCCGCCCGGAAGGTAAAGCGATCGGTGCTTGTCGCCGCACCACCAGCCGGTTCAGCCCCATTGTGCACGTAAGTTAATGTTCCCGAATCAAGATCCGACTGAGTAAAGGTGCCACCTTCGGCGAGGGTCGTTGCACCCAAAATCAGTTGACCTGACGTGGGCAGATTGACGAGCGTGTAAGTGATCGGCTCAGGTCCATCGGCATCGCTCGCTGAAATCAACGTGGCGTTAATTGGCAGCGAATCGCCTTCTGAGAAGTCGGTCGGTGCTGCACCCACTGTCACTACAGGCCCATCATTGACCTGTGTAATTGAGATGTTGAAGATCTGCTCAGTTGGGTTGTTTGGTAGACCATCGCTGTCAGACACAATGAAGCCAAACGCATCTGAAACAGATTCAGAACCGTTATTGCGATAGCGAATGACATTTCCAGCGTTCAATTCTGCTTGGGTAAAGGTGTCACCGATACCCAGTGTTGCTGTGCCACGAATTATGTCACCTGCGCTGGGGGTGCCAGTCAGAGTGTAAATGACGTTTCCAGGTAGGCTATCGACATCACTGGTTAGCAACAGAGTTTGAGTCAAGAACGCTTGCTGTTGATTTTCGGTGACTGTGAGCCCCAAGTTGCTGACCAATACAGGCGCATCTGGGCGGTTAGCAACTGAGATCGATAAGACCTGCTCTTCCGTCGGACCTGCATTCAAAATATCCCGGATCGTAAAGCGGAAGGCATCAGTGGTGGGTGTTTCACTACCGTTGTGCCGGAAGGTAATGCGATTCGCGTTGACATCCGCTTGTGTGAAACTCTGTCCACCAGTGAGGGGGGTGCCGTCTCGCCGAATTGTGCCTGTTGTTGGCAGCGTTTGACTCACTGTATAGATAATTTGGGCCGCACCATTGTCGCGATCGCTCACACCTAACGTGGCTGAATCAATCGTCACAATGTCGTCTTCACTAACGGTGACACCTGCATTCAGAGTGAGGACTGGTACAAAGTTGCTGCTTAGAACAGCGATGTTAAATGTCAATGGATTAGCGGTTGCTGGTAGACCTTCGTTATCTGACACTGTAAAGGTGAAGCGATCGCTGTTACCTTCGGCAGTGTTGGTGTAGACCAGGCGATCGTTATCAATGTCAGCCTGAGTAAAGGTATCTCCATCATTGAGTGGCCCACCACCATCGCGCTCAAGAATACCGCGACTTGGCCCAGTCACAATCGTATAAACAATCTCATCAGAGCCACCTGGCAATGGTGTTGACTCTGCGTCAGAGGTAAAGAGAAGCGCCTCGGTAATGGAAGCCGATGCATCTTCACTAATCGTGAGACCCACATTAGTCAGCACTTGGGGCGCATCATTCACCGGAGTGATAGTCAGCGTGAATGGGTTAGGAGCTGGTATCGCTGTGCCACCTGCGTTGTCAGTCAGAGTAAAGCTAAAGACATCTTGCAGGGTCTCGCTACCGTTATGACGGTAAATCACCCGATTCGCATTGATATCTGCCTGGGTAAAGGTGCTACCTGCTGCCAATGCCTGGAAGTTAAGACTCAGCGAACCGTTAGTTGGTAAATCGTTGATTGAGTAAATCAGCTGAGCAGGCGTTTGCTCAACATCTGAAGCTGATAAAACAGTATTTGAAAGGGTTAGAGCCGTGCCTTCACTCAGAGTGGCACCCGCAGTAGAATCGATTGTCGGTGGATCATTGACAGGCAGTACACCAATTGAGAAGGTTGTTGCTGCTACTTCTCCCTGGGGGCTGCCTGAATCACGTACTGTGAAAACGAATTGATCTAGGGCTGCCTCACCGCCATTGTGGCGATAGCTAATCCGGCCTGCATTAATATCTGCTTGGGTAAATATACTGCTTAGTAAAAGAACTTCTCCATTTGAAAGGAGGTCACCACTGTCAGGTAGATCAACAAAGCTATAGGTTAGCTGCGGTGGCAGGTCATTTGCATCTGAAACTAGGAGCAGTTGACTTGAGAGTGTGGCGGTTGTGCCTTCCGTTAAGAATAGTGGGCCTGCAGTCACAGCAACTGGAAAGTTGTTGACATTCAAGTTCAGTCGGTAGAGACTGTTTGCCCCAGCTTTAGGAAAGACTCGGATCAGGTACGTACCAGCAGCTAAGCTGAGCCCTGTAATGGCTTCGGGTGCGGAACCATCTGTTACGCTTTCAGCAATTGGAGTCGTGCCTCCTGAACCTGGCAGGATCTGGACATCGAGGTCACCACTTAAATCGCCACCCCCAATTCCTTGTAGAGAAAGATTGAGAACCGACAGGCTCCCCACTGAGAAGCGGTAGTAATCATCGCTATTAGCACTACCGAGAGTACCAACAAAACTGCCATTACCATTGAGAGAACCAAGGGAAAAGGCTGCGGCGGGTGTATTGCCAGCAATATCACCTAAGCCAACCTGTACCCGTCCTGCATAGGGGGCGACGGCTCGCCATTGTGTAGCAAGTGGATTTTGACCGATTTGTATAACTGATACGCGCTCTACGCCATTAAAAAGCCAAGTCTCATTAAAGCCAGTAACTTGATTACGGAAAAAGATATCCGTTTGACCATCACTATTGAAATCTCCAGTTCCTTGAATCTCCCAATTGTTGTCAGGCGGGCCAACCAGTACTGCACGCGAGAGAATCTGATTGCCGCTTAAAAAATCAACAAATACAGAGGGACCTGCGGCTGGGTTAAAGTTGCGGTAAAGCAGATCTGGGTTGCCGTCACCATTAAAATCACCAACACCGGAAAGTCGGGCACTTAGGTTAGTCTCTGCAGGTGGAACGAGTGAACCGAGAAATGGAAGCTGATCACCCGTAGTAGGGACTGCGCCAAGCAACCAAATCGCGTTAACTCCAAGTTGGTAGTTGCGCCAGATAATATCGATGTTGCCATCTGCGTTAAAATCGGCAGCTCCTCCAATTTGCCAGCTCTGATCAGCTAACGTCGGAAAACCGACAGAACGAGCAACACTGCTGCCATTCATGATCCAGACGACGTTGCCGCCCGTTACTCTGTTGCGCCAAACGATATCGCCTTGGCCATCGTTGTTGAAGTCTGCTGTTGCCTGGGCTTCCCATTCCAAAGGTGGAGTCAACTGTGGCAGCAATTGGCTGGATACCACTGTTGAATTATTAATCCTCCAAGCCACATTCGCGCCTGTAGAAAAATCTCGCAATAGGACATCCGATCGCTGCCCATTGTCCAGCGCGATCACTAAGTCATAGTTGGTTGAAGGCGTTGAGCCTGAAGCATCGTTTGGGTCAGCAGCAGGCCCTGGTAAAACCCGAATAAAGTATGTGCCAGCCTCTAGCTCAGCATTGATGGTTTCTGGCAGACTACCTGTATTTCGCGACACAGCCAGAATCCCATTTGGGTCAGTATAAAGCTGTGGAGTTGTTAGCCCTGCACCTTGTCGGTAGAGTTCAATGTTCGCATCCGCATTAAGGCCAGACAGAACAATTCTTAGACTACTTCTACCAGTGGTGTTAACAGTGTTGAACGTATAAAAGTCTTCATCACCAAACTGAACCGAGTCACGGGGTAGCGTTGTTGGGGTACGACCAGGAAAAATACGCTGTGCAGTCTGAAAAGAGTTGCCCGGATCAGTCATCGTCTCAAACCTTATTAGAGCTATGATATTTTGCCCCAGGGATTCAGTGACGCTGACAAACTTTGCACAACTTTACAAACTTACGGTAAAAGTCTCCGGAAATTACTGAGGCGCTTACGGCAAGCGCGATCGCACGACTCAGTTTCCTGCCAATTTTGGGGGTAATTAGCAGGAAATGGTGCGTTTTATGCGGTGTTTTATGAACTATTCGCGAGTTTCTACTGTTTTATACGGATGCCTGTTGCCTTTGATACAGAGACCAGTACAATCCTTTGCTTCGGAGTAACTCAGCGTGAGTTCCTTTCTCGACCAGGACGCCTTTTTCTAAGACAAGAATCAAATCAGCGTTCTTCAACGGCGCAAAGCGGTGCGCAATCATAAAAATCGTGCGCCCACCGGAAACGTTTTGCAGGTTTTGCAGCACTTGTTGCTCGGTTTCCGCATCAAGGGCGCTTGTTGCTTCGTCAAGGACAAGCATCGGTGCATCTGAGAGGAACAAGCGTGCTAATGCGAGCCGTTGCCGCTGTCCGCCTGAGAGGGCTGTACCCCGCTCACCCACCGGGGTTTCATAGCCGTGGGCTAACTCACTAATGAAGTCGTGGGCGGCAGCATTGCGAGCAGCTTCGACAACTTCCTCGGCACCAATATCGGGATGGCCCAATGTAATGTTGTCAATCACGGAGCCGTTGAAGATGTAATCTTCTTGCAGCACCACGGCGATCTGCTGTCGCAGAGAGGCTAAATCGGCGCTTTTGACATCAAACCCATCGATTAAGATTCGCCCTGACTCAACGTTATAAAGCCGTTGAATCAGTTTGGATAGCGTACTCTTGCCAGAGCCACTGCGCCCGACAATCCCGACAAACATGCCCGGTTCCGCCTTAAAGGAGATGCCGCGCAAGACGGGTTCTTGGTCAACGTTGTAACGGAAGAAGACCTCTTCGAAGCTGACCTGGCCAGTCAGGCGTGGTAGTACCAGACCTGTTCCAGCTTCGGCTTCAGGTGTGGTGTTGAGGATGTCACCAATGCGATCAACCGAGAGCAGCACTTGCTGGAGGGTTTGCCAGAGTTGCACCAAACGCAACAGTGGCCCAGTCATACGGCCCGACAACATCTGGAAGGCGACTAACTGACCAACCGTGAGCTTTTGCTCAATCACCAGCTTGGCCCCAAACCAGAGGATAAGGAGGTAAGACAGGTTTGTTAGAAAATCACCGATGTGGCTGCTGATGTTAGACGTGGTCGAGGCTTTAAAGCCAGTGCGAACGAAGCGGGCAAACAAACCTTCCCAGCGATCGCGCGAAACTTTCTCTGCCGTATGCGCTTTAACAGCGTGGATCCCGGTGACTGTCTCAACCAGAAAGGATTGACTATCCGCACTGCGGTTAAATGTCTCGTTCAGCCAGTTCCGCAAAATCGGTGTGGAAACAATCGTGAGAATCGCAAATAGGGGAATCACCGACAGCGACACAAACGTCAGGGTCGGGCTGTAGTAGAACATGATGACCAGATAGACCACCGCAAAGATGGCATCCAGCACCACGGTCAGAGCCGTCCCCGTAAGAAACTGACGAATGTTCTCTAGCTCTTGCACCCGTGCAACTGTGTCACCCACACGACGGGCTTCAAAGTAGGCCAACGGCAACCGCATTAAATGGCGGAATAACTGCGCTGACAGACTCAAATCGAGACGACGAGCAGTATGCGTGAAGATGAAAAGTCGCAGAATTCCCAAAAAGGCCTCGAAGAAGGCAACGCTCAACAGCGCGATCGCCATCACATCCAGGGTGGGAATGCTACCCTGCACCATCACCTTATCAATCACCACCTGGGTAATCACAGGCGTGGCAAGACCCAAAACTTGAATCGTGAGGGAAGCGACCAGAACTTCGATCAACAGCCCCCGGTATTTCATCACCGCAGGCAAAAACCAGGCCAGACTAAACCGCTCTTGTTTTTGGATCAGGTCAACCTGCCAGAGATAACCATTCCAAACCGACTCAATGGTTTGTCGCGGCACACTTTCGCACGTCTGGCTGGGGTTGAGTGGGTCTGCCACAATCAGGCGATCGCCCCGGACTGCATACACCAACACCCAATGAAAAGGAGCTGCCTCACTGGTCTGCCCATTCCTATTGCCATTACCGTTGCTGGCTGCTGCGTCGCTCCACTGCATTAAAGCTGGCATCCCAAGCTGCCGCAGACCTTGCCAGTCTGTTTCCACCTTCCGGAGTTGTAAGCCCAGTTTTTCACCAGCACCCACAATCTCAGGGGGGCTTTGGCTGCGCAATTGCCGCTGCACCCACTCCAGTTGCACAGAGTTTTGCAAATGGTTGGCGGCCATCGTTAAACAGGCGGCACCCGTGTTGACCCCCGGCACAAAGGGGAAGCCATACACCATGCGCGGAGTCGATTCAGTTTCGGGTTGGTAGCGACGCTGTTGCACCACCCAAAACCGCTCCATGTCACTAGAGCTTAACCCTAGCCACAGGTCTAAACGCCACCGCACCACTACGACTTCTTTATCGGCAGCACGTGCCTTCCAAAAGCCGGGCAGGTGCAGCAAATCTCCTAACCAGTCACCGGGTCTAAGTACGATTGACTTACCTTCTTCGGGCACCAGACGCACTTTGCCTGAAATCACAAGCAACTGGGCACCTGACATTTCTTCGGAAGACCACAGCATCTCGCCGATGTTAAAGCGTAGAACCTGTGCTTCGCGCTTAAACTGCACCTGCTGTTCGGGATTCAAAAAGCTCAGCGGTGGTGCATCCCAAGGGAGGTCAATGGTGAGGTCGTTGGCAATCATTCATTCACCTGAAGCTTTACATTCATGTTTTGCATCTTCTCGGCGAGCCATCGCTCAAATAGCTCGTTCTGCATCGCCTGACGTAACTGGGTGTCTTCTAGTGTGGCAGGTAAAACTTGTTCAACTCTAAAAATTGCCCAATAGTTTTCGATTTCAAACGGGCCTACAATTCCCCCAGGTTCAACCGAGTCAATCTTGGCTCGTAGGGCATCTGGCATGGTGCCACGGCTGACCGGACCCATCATGCCGTTGGCAACGCGCTCGTTCCCCTTAGAGTATTCTCTAGCAAGGTGCTCAAAGCTGGCTCCTTCTTCGGTGAGCTGACTATATAACTCTTCGGCGAGTTCTTTGCTCTCGACCACAATGCGCGATAAAACAACGCGATCGAAGAAGAGTTTGCGCTCAATGAAATGCTCTTGTAGCCGAGGTTCAGTCACAACAGTTTTGAGTTTTTCTAACTTAAAGCTATTGCTGATCTGATTATGAAACAACTCGTAGGTAATGCCATTGCGATTGAGCCAGTTTTGAAAAGCTTGCTGGTCGGTTAACTGCTGCTGTAAGCGAAAATCGACCACTGCTTGCTCAATCATTGCTGGGCTAACATCGACATCCTCGCGCGTATTGATTTCTTGCTCCAAGACGTATTGCCGCAAAATATCACCGATAAAGGCTTGCAGCTTACCAGACGCTTGCAGATACCGGAGGCACTGCCGCAAAGTGAGCGGTTGTTCATTAATAATAAGCAGTGCTTTTGAGTCTTTAGATTCCATGCAGTAACCAGTTCTTAGAGATTTTGTCTTTAGCCGTTTCAATCTTGCCAAGTTTAACTTAGCCACGCACGTATTTTAATGCTGTGGCATCAGCCAAAAGGTAGATACTTGAGGAAACACAGAAGTCGCAATCACCCCGCTACCATTTAGTTTTTACAACTATTAAGCGTAAAGCCGATCAATTCGATCGCGATTTAGGTTAATTTTTTAAGGGATTAAGAATCCTTAAAAAAATTAGATATATGTGAGCGTCACTTCAGTATTAACATGCAAGCTACGCTTGGGTTCTATCGTAACGCTCTTTACCTGGGTTCTTTTTGCTTCAGCGACACTCTTCGATTAGATGGGGCAATCATCCGGCGGAATTTGAACCTTTCTATTGACGCTTGCCAAGATTAACAATTGGACACGAAAGACAACGAATCGTTAAATGTTCTAAACTCCGACCGGGAAACCGGGATTTGTGGCAATATAAGGAGTTGTTTGGAATTAAACGCACACAACTCACAGGAAATTTTGCTATGGTTCTGCAACTAGGCGATACGGTCCCCAATTTTACTCAACAATCCAGCGAGGGTGAGATCAGCTTTTACGATTGGGCTGGCGATAGCTGGGTTGTTTTGTTCTCTCACCCAGCGGACTATACTCCTGTTTGCACCACCGAATTAGGAGAAGTTGCCAAACTCAAGCCAGAATTTGACAAGCGCAACGCTAAAGTGATTGCTCTCAGTGTTGACAGTGCTGATTCTCACACTGGATGGATTAGCGACATCAACGAAACTCAGGCAACTACAGTTAACTATCCAATCCTGGCAGATGACGACAAAAAGGTTTCTGATCTGTATGGCATGATTCACCCCAACGCGAATGCCAAACTGACCGTGCGATCGGTATTTGTCATCGATCCTCAGAAGAAGCTGCGCTTGACTATCACCTATCCACCCAGCACTGGACGCAACTTTGAAGAGATTTTGCGCGTGATTGACTCGCTGCAGCTGACCGATAACTATGGTGTTGCAACACCTGTGAACTGGAAGGATGGTGAAGACGTAGTTGTTGTTCCTTCGATCTCAACTGAAGAGGCGAAGCAGAAGTTTCCTAAAGGGGTTGAAGAGATCAAGCCTTATCTGCGCATGACTCCCCAGCCTAATAAGTAGTCATTGCATTAAGGAGAAGGCTGTTTGGGAATGGTACAACCATTCCCGATCGCCCGTAAATCAAGGTATCTACTTAGACGATAGAAGCGGTGGTGGTTGCCACTGCTTTTTTTTACCCAGATACTTTGCACTTTCTCTACAGTGTGAAAGACACCTCTGCCATCCGCTTGTGTGAACGGGTGAATCGTCAGTTAACGAAGAGTGGCGACATTTTGTATCTCAATCAAGGGTAACGGAGCCTGGAGCCACACAGGGCAAACCCAGGCTTTTGCGCGATCGCTTAAAACAGACCTAACCACTCCAACAAGCCTTTGCCAGTCAGATATTCGATCGCCACCACAAAAATAAAACCGATCATGGCTGCTCGCCCGTTGAGTCGCTCAGAGTAGTGGTTGAAACCAGCCTTTGGCTCAGTGACGCTTGGTGTAACAGAAGGTTTGATTTGAGTCATGGAACCATCTCCTTGATTGAAACGGGGTTCGTAAAGCTTGTTTACAAAACTTTACGTCTATCATATCGAGTTCTGACTAAGATTTCCAAGGCGTGAGCAAAAAATCGTGAGAAAAATGCCAAAGACTCGCTTTTCTCGACGGTTTAACGCATTAAGGAATTCGCTAAAATCGGGTGTAGTTTAGCAACTTTAAAATGAGAAGCGAGTGCTTGTAGCAACTTCATCTGGTGCGGTGGTCTGCAAAAAAATTCCCCCGCTGCGAGTACGGGTTTCACCCTGCATTTACTCGGTTCGACCGATGGGCAAGCACGAGCGGAAGCGATACATTAAATAGTGAAGCCTGATTCATAAGTCTTAACAGAGGTTTAAGGTCAGGTTTTGACGGCAGTTGAGCTGCCATAGCGTCTGGGTTAAAACTATGCAAAAATTCTTTGCTTCTTTTATTCAACCTTTTGTGAAGCCATTCCTTGCGATCGCGCTGGTTGTCACGCTGGTCTTTGGTTCCGTGAGTCCGGCTCTTGCAGCAGGCGGTGGTCGGATTGGGGGTGGTTCCTTCCGCGCCCCAGCGCCCCGTACCTATAGTCCTGGCCCTCGCACCTATGCGCCTGGTCCTGGTGGTGGCTACTATCCCGGTGGTGGCATTGGCTACCCCTTTGTGTTTCCATCGCCAATCTTCTTTGTGGGCGGTGGTGGCTTGTTTAGTCTGTTGATCTTTTTGGCGATCGCAGGCTTCATTCTGCAAAGCTTTCGTCGGCAAGCAGACTCTGATTTGGGATACGGCACGACCAATCCGACTGTGGGTATTACCAGGCTGCAAGTAGGTCTGTTGGCGAGCGCTCGTGAGTTACAAAGCGAGTTGAACGAGCTTGCTCTGAAAGCCAATACTGGCTCAAGTGAAGGTCTGGCAGAGGTTTTACAAGAAACTTCACTCGCATTGCTGCGTCACCCCGAATATTGGGTTTATGCTGGTGCGGCTTCTCAACCATCTCGCTTAGCCGCCGCCGAAGCGGAGTTTAATCGGTTGGCGTTGGGCGAGCGGGGTAAGTTTTCTCGTGAAACTCTCTCGAATGTAAACAACCAATTGCGTCAGGCAGAGCCAAAAGGCGTTTTGACCGCAGCAGGTGGTGAATTGGCTGAGGTTACGACTGGCACTCCCGGTGAGTACATTGTTGTGACTGTGTTAGCGGCAACTCAAGGTGAGTTAAAGCTACCCCCCATCAACAATGAGGCTGACCTGCGCCAAGCACTTCAACAATTGGGTGGCGTATCGAGCGATCGCCTGTTAGCACTCGAAGTCCTCTGGACTCCACAAGCTGAAAACGATGTACTCAGCAGTGAAGATGTGCTAGTTCAATATCCAAATCTGAAGTTGATTTAGTTGGATGTGATTTATCTCGAATGAAAAGGAGGCGATCGCCTCCTTTTTTGTTGTTCAGAAAGCGGGTTGAAGCCTGGAGTTTGGACTAATTCAAAAAATACACCATATTCTAGGAGGGGCGCTAGCGCAGCCCTAGCGAAGCCATGCCAAAGGCTATTGCCGCAAGACTATACGGCTGTTCGCCCTTACACATAGTGGAAAATCGTGTTTAGTCTAAAGTCCAATTGAAGCTTGCTGAATTGTTGGTTCCATTCAGCCCACCGATGGAACGATAACCTCTAAAGAAAGATGTTGAGTTGTGGTTTGAAACGCTTCCCAGTTGGCGATCGCAGCAGGGTTTGACGGTTTTCCACGTTGTAACAGAGCAACCCCATCTTGAAAGTCAACCAAGCCATACACTTTTGGGTCAAGCAACCCTTTCACCTGGCCTTGCATTCTGATCACGTCTCGCCCCTCCCCATCAAACGCTGGCGAGAACTGGAGCGGGTACCACATATCAACAACGGCGTATTCAACTTGAATCACTTGTTGGGCATCATTACGGAGTTCTATGCCAGGAAATCGCTGAGCTTCGCGGCGGCTCGATAAGTGGTTGATGATGTTGTTGGTGGCAGTCACACTTGCATCCGCAGGAATTTGGCGTAGCAGCGATCGCACAGCTTGAGCATGTTGCCACTGTCGCCCCGGCGAGACATAAACCCAGGGCTGCACCGAGTCAGGAATAATGAATGACAACGAGCGATTGGGGTTGGAGGTGATCGTAAAAAACAACCCTATCCCAATGCAGATTAGCCAAATTCGGGCTGTGCGCGGCTGAAACCGTTGGGGATGCTTTGCCCACCACAAAATCGTTCCATAAAACAATCCCGGAACCAGCGTTACGGCATAGCGCAGATGCATCGACAGCGCAACCGGGTCGTGTTGCATCAAGATCTTCAGCGTCGGAAAACCTGCTAGCAGCCACGCATCAACTGAAATCACGGGCACAAAGGCGAGCGGCACCCACTGGGCTAGTAGATAGCGCAAGGTGCGATCGGGCGGATTGACCAACTCTGCTAAAAGCTGAATCGGGTTTCGCAGGATTGCCAACAGCACTTCAAAGGTTGAGGCTTCTTTGTTATCGACAAACTGCCCAAACTGCTCCACCATAAAGCGCCGCGAAATGTCGTCTGAAAAAAGCGGCATCACGATATTGGTTAACAGCAGCATATATCCCAAACTGGCCGCGCAGAGCAGGATCCCCATCTGCAAAAAGCGGCGGCTAACGGCCATATAGAAGCCGACACCAAACAAAACCACACCCGCATCTTCACGCACCAGCAGGGTCAGCCCTGCTAGAACCCAAAATTTCCACCAGTGGCGCTTCTCCATTGCGAGCAACAAGCCAAACACAAACAGCGGCACCTGAGAAAAATCGTGAAAATTTGCCACCGTCGGGGCAAGCACTGCATTGGCACAGAAATAGCTGAGGGCAAACATGCCTGCCAACCGGGGGGGATGGTAGACCCGCGCCAGTTTGTAAAGCATGAAACCACCGAGCGTCATCAGGGTGACTTGCAACAGAGACAACCCCGCCGGAGATTGCAGCAAAGCGTAGACAGGCAACCACAACAGCAACGAAGGGGTGAAATGTTGTCCTAGCCGCCGATAAAATACGTCTGGAATGGCACCGTCGAGTTGTACGACGCTGGACTCGGTTGAAGAGAGCGAGCTTTCAAACCAGCGCCCGTGCAGGCTATTCCAAAAGACCTGGTTGAAGATCCCTTGGTCAAAGGCAACAAAGGTCGGAAAAAAGTTGAAGTATCGATGCAAGGCCAGAAAGCTACAGACTAGCCAAAAAATCCCAGCCATCAGAATGACTGTGCGCCAACTCAGTAATTTGCGATCGCCCATGCGCCTTTGTTACCCATAACCGATTCACTTTCTCACATTAGCGACGACGCAAGCAATGTGGTCAAATTAAAAGGAAATGAAATCGTGAACTGAGATGAGCAGAAAGGCGTTCGTCCGCTGGGGATGCTGTTTTTTCATGAGTTTGGGGCTGATGCTGGGGTTGGCCCAGTGGCAGGGGGCGATCGCGCAACAGTCTCAACCCATCCCAATTGGTTTGGGGGTGGCACAGACCAGTAACGTTGCTTTGCTGGGGCAAGAGCAGGTCGCGGGTGGCAAAATTGCTGAACAGTACTTTAATCAGCAAGGTGGCATCAATGGCCGACCGATTCGGGTGGTGTTGCAAGACACTGGCGGTGAAGAAGCAGGCACGATCAACGCCTTTCAAACGCTGATCACCAAAGACAAAGTCGTGGGAATTGTGGGGCCGACCCTGTCTCAGCAAGCGTTTAGTGCTGACCCGGTCGCCGATCGCGCGAAAGTTCCGGTGATTGGGCCTTCCAACACGGCCAAAGGGATTCCGCAAATTGGGGAGTATATCGCACGGGTTTCGGCTCCATCGGTGGTGGTAGCACCCAACTCTGTCCAGGCCGCACTGACGCTCAATCCGCAAATCAAGCGAGTCGCGATTTTCTTTGCTCAAAATGACGCGTTTAGCAAATCTGAGACTGAGATTTTTCAAAAGGTGGTGAAAGAGCAGGGGCTAGAGATTGTCACGGTGCAGAAGTTTCAGACAACAGACACCGACTTTCAAACCCAGGCAACCGCTGCTTTGAGCTTAAAGCCCGATCTGGCAATTATCTCTGGTCTGGCGGCGGATGGGGGCAACTTGATTCGTCAGTTACGCGAGTTGGGGTATCGCGGTCTGATTATTGGTGGAAATGGCTTAAATACGGCGAATGTGTTTCCGGTTTGTAAAGCGCTGTGTGATGGGGTTTTGATTGCTCAGTCGTATAACCCAAAATTTCCGAATGCGATTAACAAAGCGTTTAGTGAAGCCTATACAAAGGCTTATGGTAAACAGCCGCCGCAGTTTAGTGCGCAGGCATTCACCGGGATTCAGGTGTTTGTGGAGTCGCTTGAGGCGATCGCGGCGCGTAAACCTCTGGAGCAGTTCTCGCTGGAAGAATTGCGGGTCGAACTAAACAAACAGTTACTCACAGGGCAATACGACACACCTCTGGGCAAAATTTCGTTCACTCCCGAAGGGGAAATCGTGCAGGAGAATTTCTACGTCGCTCAGATCAAGATGAGTCCCGATGGGGAAGATGGTGAATTTGTCTTCTCGAAGCTAACGGCATCGGGTTTGGCTCAAACAGAGGCTAGCAGTGAACCTGCTTCGGGTTTTGCCTGGGTTTTTCAAAATATCTTGAATGGCCTGTCGATCGGCAGTGTCTACGTCATTTTTGCGCTGGGTTACACCCTTGTTTTTTCGATTTTGGGCATCATCAATTTTGCTCACGGTGCCATCTTCACCTTGGGAGCCTACTTCACTTACATGCTGATGGGGCGCAAATTTGGGTTTAACGGTTTGCTGGCAAATGCTCAATTTCCGTTGCAACTGCCGTTTGTGTCTGCGATGTTGTTGGGGGCGGTTCTGGCTGGTCTGGTTGGGGTGGCGATCGAGCGATTTGCGTTTCGTCCCCTCAGAAAGCGCGGCTCTGATCCTCTATTTACCGTGGTGTCGAGCTTGGGTGTCGCGTTGGTGATTGTCAACTTGATTCAGTACCTGGTTGGGGCTGAACCCTACACCTTTCCAAGTAACATCTACGGCAATTTGCCTGAGAGTATTAACTTTGGCAGTGCGGCGAACCCGATTACTATTCGCACCGTGCAACTGGTGATTTTGGCGGTGTCAGGGCTGATCTTGACGATTTTGACCTTTCTGATTAGTGGCACCAAGTATGGCAAAGCGATGCGTGCGGTTGCCGAGGACCCAACTACAGCCAGCCTTTTGGGCATTAATCCCGATCGCTTTGTGGTGTTGACCTTTTTTGTCAGCAGTTTTGTCGCTGCGATCGCGGGTTCACTTGTGGCTTCGAGCGTTGGCATCAGCAACCCCTACTTTGGCATCAACTACGGCTTAAAGGGCTTAGCGGTGATTGTGTTAGGTGGTTTGGGTAGTGTTCCGGGGGCGGTTGTGGGCGGCTTGCTGCTTGGCCTGTTTGAGGCGTTTGTGCCAGGTGAATACTCCGCCTTTAAGGATGCTGTCGCCTTTGGTCTGTTATTTCTGGTGTTGTTGATTCGTCCCAGTGGGCTGATGGGGCGCAGGGTAATTCAGAAGGTTTAAATTGCAGTTGGGCGTACCGTCATCTCCCTGCCCCCACGCGAATCTAATTTAACTAGAGATCATCATCTGGTTAGATTCGGCTACTATTGCGGCTTTGAGCCGTAGCAGATGCAATGTCCGCTCTAACGGGTGCGGGATTGGCAAACCGAGCGTTTGCAGCATTTGCTCAATGCGCCAGCGCCAGTCGTGGCGGGCCAAGTTGTGCTTATAGTTGCGGCTACGAATGGCTTGTAAGCGATGCGGGTCGTCTAGTAAGGAACGAATCATTTCAACGCTGCGTTGTGGGTTGTCGGGCAACTCGATTGTTGCGTCTCGCCAATTCAACAATTCATCGGCTGCGGGAGTCGTTGGGCGTTTGCCGACAATGCCACACCCGGTCGCACTGCACTCAAACCAGCGAATTGTAATAAACGGGTACGGAAACTCCCGCATGCCGGGATACATGGTGTCAAAGGCGATCGCAAGTTTGGTGCGGCGCAAGAGTTGGTAAAACAGGCGACGATCTCGGATATCCTCGCGATCGCGGTAGGGACGGTTTGGGTAAGACGACGAAGCACGCGGGGTCGCCCGGTAATAAAGCTGCTCAGAGCCAGGTTGGTTAAATGCTTCTGAAAAGGCGCGGTGAAATGCTTCAGGAATGCGCCCGTAACTCAACAGATCAATGAATCGCCCATCTTCATTGCTGCCATGTTGCAAGGCATCGCTGCCAAAGGGCAAAAATGAAACTGGAATTTGAAATGTTTGATGCAATGGCTCAACTAACTCTGGCATTGGCACAAACAAGTGATCAAACTGCCGAACATAATCGGGATAGATATCAAAATTCCACGCATCAAATACATAGGCAGCCACAATATCAAACTGCTTGCGCCAGTCTTTGATTGCAGATAAGGCGTGCAGTTGATGCCCGTGAATCGCAGGAATCAGCAGAACCTTGGGTGAATGTTGACTCGGCAGGGAAAAAGAAAGTGGCTCAAACGCACCAATTAAGCGGCGCGTCACCTTTTCTGAAAGACGATTGATCAGGGTGGGTTTGTGATGCGCACGAATTTTGACTGGACGGGCAATCGGTGCCAGAATTTGCGCTCCACAGGTTTGTACAACTAAATCTTCAAACTCAAACAAGCAATCAGTCGAAACAGTCGAAACAAGATTTCTTTGAGAGAGAATATTTAAAAACATAATTAAGTAAGTCCTCTGCTGGGGTAGCTGGGCACTCGTTGCAGAAGCAGCGCGTGCGATCGCAGGTGAAATCGGACTACAACTTTCGACCGAGAAAATCACTAAGGATTTTTACCTAAGCAAAAAACTCACCCTTTACTATCGCTGCTGTACCCGCATTTGTACTGCGCCTAACGACAGAGAACACACATTCTTTCTATAGCAATTTGAATGGAGTAAGCGTACTTGAAATAAGTCTGGGCAAATGTTTGCTAAGGCACAATTAGCACTGGACATGGCGAAAGGTTAATCACTCGGTTGGTGACGCTCTCAGCAACGCCTTCTTCAGTCAGGCCAAGGCCGCGACAGCCCATCACAATCAGATCCGCGCTCACTTCATCCGCTACGTCACAAATGACAAAGGCGGGTTTGCCTTCTCGCTCTAAAGCCTCAGCCGTCATCCCTTTTTGCGTGAAGAGGGCCTTAGCGCTTTCGAGTAACTCGGCGATTGATTCGGGCGAGGCCATCACATCGTCGGTTTCGCCAGGTTCGGGCTGTTCGACCACAGACAGCAGCACCAGCCGACTGTTGTGAACTTTTATCAAATCAGCAACGAGTTCAGCCGCTTGTCGCGATTCGCGAGACTGATCAACGGGAAACAAAATGGTTTTAAACATGTACTTCTCCTTAGCCGAAGGATCATGAGTCGGAGTGATAGGGGCGATCTGTTTGCCAAAGCCTGTAGGGTGCGGGTTCGACTTGCTTAACCAAAATCACTTAAAAGTTCGTCACAAAATCATGGAAAATAAACGAAGAGGTTACTAGGTAAAAAAACTCATTCAGTTTAGTAGGAGGTTAGTTCGGTGCCCAAAAAGACTGTAGCAAATCTAACGGCTGCTGACTTGTCTGGCAAGCGCGTATTGATGCGAGCCGACTTTAACGTTCCCCTTGATGAGCAGGGCAATATCACTGACGATACTCGCATTCGGGCGGCTCTGCCGACGATTCAGGCTCTAACCTCCAAGGGTGCAAAAGTTATTCTGTCTAGCCACTTTGGTCGTCCCAAAGGGGATGATTTCGCGGCACGTGCGACTGATAAGTTTCGTTTGACTCCGGTGGCGGCTCGGTTGTCTGAGTTGCTCGGTAAGCCAGTTGCAAAACCCAGCGATTGCGTTGGGCCAGAGGTTGAAGCAACCGTTGCTGCAATGCAAGATGGCGATGTGATCTTGCTCGAAAACGTCCGTTTTCACCCTGAAGAAGAGAAAAACGTTCCGGCGTTTGCTCAACAACTGGCATCGATCGCTGATCTATATGTCAACGATGCATTTGGTACGGCTCACCGCGCCCATGCTTCCACGGAAGGCGTGACAAAGTATCTCAGCCCTTCGGTGGCTGGGTTCTTAATTGAGAAAGAACTGAAGTATCTGCAAAGCGCGATCGAAGCGCCTCAGCCTCCTTTGGCGGCTATCATCGGTGGTTCTAAAGTTTCCAGCAAGATCACCGTGATCGAAACCCTGCTCGAAAAGGTTAACAAGCTGTTTATCGGTGGGGGGATGATCTTTACTTTCTATAAGGCGCGGGGTCTGAGTGTCGGCAAGTCGCTGGTCGAAGATGAATTTGTCGAACTGGCAAAAACCTTAGAAGCGAAAGCCAAAGAGAAAGGGGTTGAGCTGGTGCTGCCTGTGGATGTGGTGGTGGCTGATAACTTTGCCGCTGATGCCAACAGCCAAACGGTTAGCATTGACGCGATCCCCGATGGTTGGATGGGGCTTGATATTGGACCTGAGTCTGTGAAGCAGTTTCAGGCGGCACTGGCTGACTGCAAAACCGTAATTTGGAACGGCCCTATGGGTGTGTTTGAGTTTGATCAGTTTGCAGCAGGTACTGAAGCGATCGCCCATACACTGGCGGAGTTGACCGCAAAGGGTGCTATCACCATTATTGGTGGCGGTGACTCTGTGGCTGCGGTTGAAAAGGTGGGCGTGGCTGACAAGATGAGCCACATCTCAACTGGGGGTGGTGCGAGCTTAGAGCTGTTAGAAGGCAAAGAACTGCCTGGTATCGCAGCTCTAAATGATGCCTAGGCTCTAGCAAATTACGGATACAGCTAAAAACTGTAAAGATTTAATGAGCGATCGCTCCAAATGTAGGGGCGATCGCTTTTTGTCGTGAATATACTTATGTTGGTGGTTAAGCTGTTGCCAGTGCACGACCAACGGATGTTCCCTTGTGCTGCGAAACTCTGAAATTTCTTTGCAGGAGTTTTTCTGTCTAATAGTTTGAGTGAGTGAAAGCCCTGATACTCTTGGATTTTTGGATTAAAGAAAATGTGAAGAGTTCGGTAAGCACCGAGAAAGAGACTGGGCAAAGCTTTATGAATTACTTAAACTAGCACTGTGATACCACTTACAAAACCCGATTTGACATGACGGTTTATCGTAAGCGGTTTCTCTTCGATAAAGTATGCGATCGCGAAAGTCGCCACTACTGGGAGTCGTCATGTCACGTAAGCTACTGTTCGTCGTAACCCTTTCCTGCTCTGCCCTGCTATCCCCCCTGTTCTGTATTCGACCTGGGGCAGCAGAGGTGCCGTTGACTCGAGCAGTTGTCGAATCGCTGCGAAATAACGTTTTGCTCCAGCTCAAGGCTAAGCCAAGACGTCCCGCCCGCAAAGCAGATGTGATGACGCCAGGGGACACTCTTTTGACGCGCCAGTCTGCCCAGGCTCAGTTGAAATTTAACGATGGTACTCTGGCACGCGTTGGGCAATTTGCCACTTTCTTGTTTGAACCCAATACGCGCCAATTCAATCTGCGTAACGGGACGGTTCTCTTTCTGATTCCGCCTAAGCGGGGCACTACAAGGGTAATTACCCCTACCGCTGTGACGGGCATTCGTGGCTCGGTTGTGATTGTGCGCCACGATGAGGCAACTAACCGCTCCTTTATTGCCTCCGCAACCAACAGTAATGTCGAAGTAACTACCCCCGATGGCAGCCAGACCCTTGTCTTAAACGCAGGCCAGGGTGCTATTCTGCGCGATAACAAAGTTGAAGCGGTGGTGCGATTTGATGTCCAAACCTTTTACGAGACGGGTGACATCGTTCAAGGGTTGGGGCTTGACAAGGGTGACCTCAGTTCTGATCCAGATTTAGCGGCTGTTCAAGAAGAAGCGCGGGAAGCGTTAGCAACTGTTGCCCCTCTGCAAGCGGGTAAAGCGATTCAAAATCCCCCCTATATTCAATTAACCCAAACTCCAGACCCAGATATTGAAGTGCCACCTACAAGTGGCACAGTAACGGCGTTACCCCAAGCTCCTAGAAATCCGGTTCCGGTTGAATCGGTGACTGGTTCTAATGGTAAACCTACAACTCAGCCCAGTTCAGGTGACAAAGAACCGCAAAATCCCTCGGTCGCGACTCCTGGCTCTCCGGCTGGGCCAACCCAACCTGCTCAACCGAGTGGTAGCACTGGCGGCCTGGTGACAATTCCAGCAACGCCTGTTCAGCCCGGTAGTGGCGCTGGTGGACCAACCCCGACAACGCCTACTCAACCAAGTGGTGGCACTGGTGGTCTGGTGACGATTCCGGCAACTCCGGCTCAGCCTGGTGGTGGCAATGGCAACCCAACAATTCCTGCAGTGCCAGCCCAACCGGGGAATAATGGTAATCCAACGATTCCGGCAACTCCGGCTCAGCCTGGTGGTGGCAATGGCAACCCAACAATTCCTGCAGTGCCAGCCCAACCGGGGAATAATGGTAATCCAACAATTCCGGCAACTCCAGCTCAGCCTGGCGGCGGCAATGGCAACCCAACAATTCCGGCAGTGCCAGCCCAACCGGGGAATAATGGTAATCCAACGATTCCGGCAACTCCAGCTCAACCTGGTGGTGGTAATAGTGGTGTAAATCCTGCAGTGCCTACTCAGCCTGCTCCCGTACCAACTCCAGTTCCACAGCCTCAACCTCAGGTGCCGCCAGAAGTAAACCCTGTTCCGGCTCCGAACCCCGTACCAACGCCCCCGGCTCCGGCTCCGGCTCCGGCTCCACCCGGTCCTGCCCCTGCTCCAATTCCAGGTGGCCCCTCCAACCCTGGTGGTCCGGGTTCACAACCGCCAATCAATGATGGCAATGTTCCAATTTCTACGCCCAATCCGGTTCCGGTTGTGCCAGTAACGCCGACTGTACCTGTCACGCCCGTGCCAGAAGTACCTGTCGTAACGCCCACACCTCCGGTAGAAGTGCCATCCACTCCGGCACCTGTACCGACTCCTCCAGTGGAGACTCCGGTCGTGCCAACCCCCACCCCGGTGGTTGATCCTAATCTCAGCCCTAAGCCAGCGATTGAACCAATCCCAACTCCAGCACCACTTCCTACGGGGCCAAATAATACGGTGCCCTCAACGGAAGTCCCAGCTGGGGGAGCGGCTACATCGACCCAGAGCTTTTAGCGATCGCCCCCTAAATCTACAGCGTCTTGTTTAAGCGCTGCCGTAAGATGAACTCGGCGATCGCCAGGTCGAGGGGCGTGGTGATCTTGAGGTTTGTTTCTTCGCCTTCGACAATTTTGACCGGCTGACCATAGTGCTCAAACAGCGCAGCGTCGTCGGTCACTTCTAAGTTGTCGGCGCGTCCTTGAGTATGGCAGCGCATTAATTCTTCAACTACAAAGGCTTGTGGTGTTTGAGCCGCCCATAGGTTTTCGCGGGCAGGGGTTTGGCTGACAAGATGACTGGTCGAATCCACAATTTTGATCGTGTCTTTGACTGGAATCGCCGCAATTAAACCGGGGCAGGTTTGAATGGCTTCAACACACCGATCCAACAGACCAGGGGTGACGAGGCACCGCGCACCATCATGAATCAGCACCCGCTCCGCCACGACTGGCAAATTTTGCAAACCCAGATAAACCGACTCTTGCCGCGTTGACCCACCGGGGATGAGATGCACCATTTTGCTCATTCCTACGGCATTAATAATTTCTTTGAAGTCGGGAAAGTCAACAGGTTGACCTACTAACCCCACCCAGCGAATTGACTTACTCTCTCTAGCTGCCAGTAACGTCCACGCCAGTAACGGCTTACCCAGTAGCGGCAGCAGCAGCTTATTGCGATCGCTGCCCATCCGACGACCAGAACCAGCGGCTGGAATAAGTAGATACACAGCAAATTCCTCGGGTTAAATCGGGGTGGTTAAACGTAATTCTTGCAGGCCAAGGCTAGCAATCTCTCCGTCACACAGCTTCAACAACCTGAGTGGGTAAGATGCGACCACAGGCTTGACCTAATAAAACATCAAATTAAGTCATCCTCCACACTTTTTAGGGAGGAATGCTGTAACGGTTCACACCGGGGGAGCAAGCCCACAAGCAGTGCTGACGTGACTCTACCGCGAGCGATCGCCCAAAGACGAACTTTACAGCGCCACTGAGCGCAACCGAGCGATGGGTAAGTAGGTTAACTTCCGCAAACTGGGAACATAGGCACGACGATTAAACACATCGTAATCGTTCCGCTCGATTTCGTCTAAGATGCCGCGATAAAGCATCAAAGCCGCCCACACAGGGAAGCGAGCATCAGGACAGAGCGCGGTAATTCCCCTTTCTGCCCGACAGAAAAACTTGCGGGCCCGCTGAATTTGAAATTGCATCAGCCCTCGCCAGCGGTCGTCAATCGTGCCTTTCATCAAATCTTCCTCTGTGTAGTTAAACAGAGCAATCTCATCTAAAGGCAAGTAAATGCGACCCCGTCGAGCATCTTCGCCGACATCTCGCAAAATATTGGTGAGCTGGTTGGCAATGCCCAACGCAACCGCTTCTGGACCTGGATCAATCTTGGCTGCAGCGTGCAGATCCCAGGGAGCAGTACGCGCGGCGTAATCGACACCCATCACTGGGGTTGTCATTAACCCCACTGTTCCCGCGACGCGATAGCAGTAAAGTTCTAGTTCTTCAAACGTCTGGTAGCGCGATCGATACAGATCCATCCGTTGCCCCTCGATCATGTCGCGGAAGGGTTGAATCTCAATCGGAAAGCGCTGCAACGTATCAACCAGCGCCACATCCAGGTCGTCTAACGGTTCAGCCGCAAAAATGGACTCTAGATGTTGTTCCCACTGTTCGAGCGTTTCAGGGGTTGTGCGAGCGGCACGCGGCCCATCAACTAACTCATCGGTGCGACGACACCAGACATAAATTGCCCAGATCGCCCGCCGTTTTTCGGGTGACATTAACTGGGTGCCAATGTAAAAGGTTTTTGAATACTTGGCCGTTATTTTGCGACAAAGCTCATAGGAATCATCGAGAGATGCCAGATTTCTCACACCAGAAGATTTGGTCAATTTCCGCATTTCGGTTGGAACGCTTGACAGAATTGGCACGTTGTCTGGCTGCAACGAACTCATCCCAATCCCTGGTTGAGGGCTGTTGGACATGCTCTGGGTTTTGTTAGTATGTTCACTCGCAACCATTAGCCTGCATCTGTAAGGTTGGATTAGCGTTTCCAAAAAAGGGTTTTAATTTTGCGAACCAACACCTACAGGTCGGCGATCGCGACTAACAGGGGCAGCAGCCAACGGGCTGTTTACAATTGCCTGCGCTGTCAGCTTACCAGAAAGTACGGCACCCTCCATACTGCCTAGATATCGTTGCATCGTATAACTTCCTGCCAAGAAGAAATTTTCAACCGGAGTTGCCTGGTCAGGACGGCAGGCTTGCCTGCCTGGAGATGCGGTATAGACAGAACGAGGAGTTTTAACAACCTTGTATTTCAGCAGCTTAGCAGGATTGTCGCCCGTAAGATGCTGTGGAAAAAGTCGAGCCAGTTCTTCCATGGTCGCAGCAATAATTGCCTCATCGGATTGATCAATCCAATCTTTTGCTGGTGCTAAGACCAACTCAAGCATTGATCGATCCGGGTTGGCATATTCCTCGCAGGTGATGCTCATGTCAGCATAAACGCTGAGCAGGGGCGATCGCGAGAAAAGTAACTGATCGACATCTGTCATTTTGCGATCGAACCACAGGTGCAGGTTAATCACAGGCACCCCTTCTAAGCCTTCCATTTTTTGGAAGAACTCAATTTGCTTCCAGGGTTCTGGCATTAACACTTTCATGACATCGACGGGCATCGCTGAGACGTAGGCATCGGCTGTGACAATCTCATCTTCAGCACCGTCTAGACCCCGCAGCAGAAACCCACGCACCGTGCCGTCATCATTCAGCAAAATTTGTTTGAGGGGTTTCTTGGTTAGCACTTCGCCACCCCGCTCGGTGACGTAGTCTACCATTGGCTGACATAGACGTTCTGTTGGTGAACCATCGAGAAAGGCAATCTTAGAACCGTAACGTTCTTGTAAAAAACGGTTGAGTGCGGTCAGGGGCACCGTTGCCGAAACATCTTCAGGGTTGATAAACGTCAGAGCCTTCGATGCAGCGATAAAAATATCGGTGTTGACCTTTTCATCCACGCCTTGCAGGCGCAACCACTCTAGCAAGCTGTACTGATCCATCTTTTCGACATACTTTTGCCCCCGCACGATCGCAGGCAACAGCCCCATCGCAAACCGAATCTTTTGCTCCCAGGTGAGCATGTCATTGTTGCGAATGATGGAGAAAATAATATTTATGGGTGCCGGAATGTCGGGCACATCAAAGCGAGACAACACCCCAGGCTTGTCGGGTTGGTTAAAGATCAGGGTGTGTTGTTTCCATTGCAGGCGATCGCTAATGCCTAGCTCCTCGAACAATTGCAGCATGTTGGGGTATGCCCCAAAAAAGACATGAAGACCTGTTTCATACCAGTCGCCATCTTCATCTTTCCAGGCCGCAACCAGCCCACCCAGCACATCTCGGCTTTCGTAGACGATGGGTGTGTGCCCTGCATCGACCAGGTACTTAGCACATGCTAGCCCTGCTAATCCGCCTCCGGCGATCGCAACACGCATAGAACGCTTTATGTTTTCTTCAAAATTAGTTCGCTTTTATTATACGTTGCAATCCGTTACATTTCCTTGTCAACCCTGATTTCCTGCCGAAAAAATACTTTTGTCGCTATCTGGATCCTTTTTGTTGCTATCAGAGATGTCTCATTTGGCAGAGTAGTGTCGGCACAGGTAAACTAAGTAACACATTTATGCAGCGTCTCCGTGTGAATGTTTGGGAGATCGATTTTAAAAACTGCACAAGCGACCTTTGCGATCGCACCTTTTTGAATGGGATCTAGCAGAAAATTGGCTCAGTAGGAATTGGGGAAGTAGTCTCAGTTTTTCGTGTTTGAGTCAATTTTGATTCATCGGTAACGACCTGTCCCTACTTTTTTTACCCGTGCGATTCTCGTATTTCTGCGTACCAAGCTATCGTTCAAAATCCTCAATAATACGAAAACCCTAACTCTGGTACCCTCGCAATGAAAAGTGATTGGCTTCGAGAGCGGTTAGATCATTACTACGAGCAAATCAACACCATCATTCTCAGTCGGCAAAACCCCATAACAGGTTTGTTGCCAGCCAGTACAGCGATTAACGCCCATGGGGACTATACCGATGCCTGGGTGCGTGATAACGTTTACAGCATTTTGGGCGTGTGGGGGCTGGCGCTGGCCTATCGCAAGTTGGATGACAACTCTGGAAGGGCTTTTGAGCTGCAACATCGAGTCACGAAGCTGATGCGGGGGTTGCTGTTTGCCATGATGCGGCAGGCTGATAAAGTGCAGCGGTTTAAAGAAACCCAGGATCCACTTGATGCGCTGCATGCGAAGTACGACACCAAGACAGGTGGTACGGTGGTTGACGACGATAAGTGGGGTCACTTGCAGCTTGATGCAACGTCGCTGTTTTTGCTGATCTTGGCGCAGATGACGGCTTCAGGGTTGCATATTGTGTTTGACACCGATGAGGTCAACTTCATTCAAAACCTGGTCTATTACATTGGTCGCGCCTATCGCACCCCCGATTATGGAATCTGGGAACGGGGAGCCAAGATTAATCACGGCAATCCTGAGTTGAATGCTAGCTCGGTTGGGATGGCGAAAGCGGCTCTAGAAGCCATGAATGGGCTTAACCTGTTTGGTATTCATGGCGGTCAGGAAGCGGTAATTCACGTATTGCCTGACGAAATTGCTCGAACTCGCGTCACACTTGAGTCGCTGTTACCACGGGAATCTAGCTCCAAAGAAGTGGATGCGGCGCTGCTCAGCGTGATTGGGTTTCCTGCATTTGCGGTGGAGGAGAATAGCCTCTGCGATCGCACCCGCCAAAAGATCATCGACAAGCTCCAGGGGCATTATGGTTGCAAGCGGTTCTTGCGAGATGGGCACCAAACGGTAATTGAAGATCACTCGCGGCTGCACTATGAACCGTGGGAGTTGCAGCAGTTTGAGCATATCGAGTGTGAATGGCCACTGTTTTTCACGTACTTACTGCTGGATGCTCTGTTCCGGGGCGCTCGCGAGCAGGTCGAAGCCTACCAGACCCGATTAGCCGCTGTGCTGATTGAGCGAGACGGGCACCAGCTTCTCCCCGAACTGTATTACGTGCCGAAAGAGGCGATCGAGGCTGAGCGCCAGAATCCGGGCAGCCAGGAGCGGTTGCCCAATGAAAACTTGCCGCTGGTGTGGGCGCAAAGCCTTTACTTTTTGGGGCAGATGTTAACCGAAGGGTTAATTACCCCGGGTGATATTGATCCCCTGGGGCGGCACCTTCATATTCGCCACCAACGGCAACCAATTGTGCAGGTTGCTTTGCTCGCAGAAAACGATGCGTTGCAAGCCCAACTCGCTGCCTACGGTTTCTTTAGCCAAACTCCCCAGCAGCTTGAGCCGATCCATGTGCGGCAAGCGCAAGAGTTGTCAACGGCTTACACTCAGATTGGCCGCAACGATAAGTTAAAGCTGAGCGGTCGCCCAAAGCGTCGCCTGCGGAGTCTAACTACGGCGCGAATTTACCGGATTTGTGGTGAAACAATTGTGTTTTTGCCCTCGTTTTTAGACCAGCAGCAGTTTTACCTGACGTTTGATACGAAGTTTCTGATTACCCAAATTCGCGCGGAGATTGCTTACACGCAGCGCCACTGGAGTTTGCTGGGCCGCCCAACTATGACGCTGCTGCTGACCGACTCGATGTTAAAGACCAAGGATGGCAGCATTGATCCCGCGCCGTTATTAGCTTTGCTGCAAGAGTTAAAAGCAGGCAGTTGTAATGGCGTGCAAGTCAAGCTGGGGCAACTCAATCAGTTAATGCTGACAGCCAGTACGGAGCGGTTTGAGTTTTTGCACGACTTTGAGTTTGCCCAAGCCGCTGTGCGAAATGCGCGTCCTGACTGTCGCTATCTTGCGTTTAATCCCCGACGGAGTATACCCCTCAGCATCACGCAAGAATTTACGCTTGAAAGTGAAACCGATATCAAACCGTTACTCAACAGTCTGCGCCAATCGGATAACCTCTACGAGCAAGTTGAGTTGCTGAGTGCGCTGATTCGATTGCGAGGGTTTGAGTTCGACACGGGCTTAGGGCAACCGGAACGCGCTGTTACTGTCAGTGACCTGCTCAGCGAAATCTACCGTAAAGCTGGGGAGCATAAGCTATGGGGTGTTGTGCGCCGCGTAGCTGGCTTAAATGACCAGGTGAGTATGAGCCTTTCGGATGCTGTAACGGATATTCTGGTTCGACAAAAGCAGATTGCAGTGGGACGCGCTTACAGCGAAGCTTCTCTAATTACTCAGCCGATGGGGCCAGAAGAAATTATGGAGAAGATCAAGGAGTTTTGCCGCGAAGACATCCGCGATCGCGTCTTAACTCAAGAGATTTTGATTTACTTGAGTCTCTTGATCCGCTCAGAACCCGCTTTGTTTAAGGGCTTTTTGACGATTCGGGTGGGCTACATGATTTTGCTGCTCACTGCCGAACTGGCTCAACAAGAGAACTTGACCCAAGACGAAGCCTACGACCACTTAATGCAGTTGAGTCCGCATGAGATTCAGAGCCGCTTGCGTCATGTGCTGGCAGGGTTTGAGGGACTTGACAAGACGGTGTTTGAGCAAGAATCGTTGACGGCCAACCAGGAAGTCACGGCGATCGAGTGGGTGGTTCGGGAAGAGAATGAACCGGATGCTCCTGCAAGTGAGAACTGGTTGCGTAAACGTCAGCTCGATGGCTCGATTAACCGGGTGCCAACGGACTTTTACCCCAGTGTTTGGCGCGTGTTAAAGCACTGCCGGGGCCTGGTCGTTGGGGATAAGTTTGAACGACGCAATCGCCTTGACCACGAGATTGTGCTAGAGATGACCCCCGGCGAAAAGAACTTTGCCCTGCGGGTTGAGCATTTGCTAAACAAGATTCAAGCGCCAGAGTATCACCAGGTCAATGTGGAAGCCTTGATGGAGTTAGCCGCGATCGCAGATAGTAACCCTGACTTGCAGATTCAGGACTACATCGTGCTGGATGTGTTGATCGGGCACGCGGTGCGACTCGCATTTCTCGATGCAAATCCCCAATTGGTCGGCAACTACGCCAACCACAAGGCGGCGGCGTGGCGATCGTTCTATGAAACCTCTCCCTATGACTGCGCCCGTTACATCGCCAAAGCGCTGCAATTCCTGACACGCCCACGCCCATCCCGTCGCCAGGACGCAGCAGAAGTAGCGGACAAGCAACCCCAGCAGGTTTAGCGAGTGGCGCTCAAGGGGTGTTTGTTGCATGTCATCGCGATCGCTCGATCAAACTCAAACCCCCCTATTGTCCCAGTTGCAGGAATGCGCCCAGCGCGACTATGCGCCTTTTCATACGCCAGGGCACAAGCGGGGGCAGGGGGCTTCAGCACGCCTCCAGTCCTTGCTCGGAACTGAGGTTCTGCGAGCCGATTTGCCAGAATTGCCAGAGCTAGACAATTTGTTTGCGCCGAGTTCGGTGATTCAACAGGCGCAAGAACTGGCTGCTGCTGCTTTTGGTGCTGATCAGACCTGGTTTTTAGCGAATGGCTCGACCTGTGGAGTTGAAGCGGCAATCCTGGCGACCTGCCAACCTGGGGACAAAATTCTGCTGCCGCGCAACGTTCACCAATCGGCGATCGCGGGTTTGATCCTGTCGGGGGCTGTCCCGGTCTACCTGCTGCCAGGGTATGACGCGATGACGGACTTACTCTACACCGTGACACCAGAGCAAGTTGCCGCTGCACTCCAACAACATCCCGATGCGAAGGCGGTTTTGCTGGTTTCCCCGACCTATCACGGAGTCTGTGCCGATATCGCTGCGATCGCTCAGATCGTCCATAAAGTCGGCATTCCCCTGCTTGTGGATGAAGCGCACGGGGCGCACTTTGGCTTTCACCCAGACTTGCCAACTTCGGCACTGTCAGCCGGAGCGGATCTGGCAGTGCAATCTACCCACAAAACGCTAGCGGGTTTGACCCAGGCCGCGATGCTGCACCTGAAGGGCGATCACATTCCCCCTGAGCGGATCCAGCAAGCCCTTCAGTTAGTGCAATCGACGAGTCCCAGTTATCTGTTGTTGGCTTCCTTAGATGCGGCTCGACATCAAATGGCGATGGAGGGGAAAGTGCTGTTAGAGCAAACGTTAGAGTTAGCGACCTGGGCGCGATCGCAACTGGCGAACCTGCCCCACTTAAGTCTTTTGTCTGAAGCTGAGGTTGGTAAACCTGGATTTTTTGCCCTTGACTCCACCCGCTTGACGGTTGATGTTCGACACACAGGACAGGACGGCTTTGCGCTAGATGAGCGGCTACACACCCAATATGGAGTTACCGCCGAGCTACCCGCTTTACATCACTTAACCTTCATCCTCAGCTTGGGCGATCGCCCCTCCAGTGTGCAGCGATTGGTGCAGGGGTTTCAGGCCATGCTGAAAATGCTCCCGCCAGCGTCGCCAGCGTCGTTGCCGTCTCAACTGTTTCTCCAACCGTGGCAGGCTCCCTTAACACCCCGACAAGCCTTTTTCGCTAAAACTGAGCAGGTTGCGATCGCGGATGCGGTTGAGCGCATTTCAGGGGAGCTGGTCTGCCCCTATCCACCGGGGATTCCGGTCTTGATGCCAGGGGAAGTGGTATCAGAAGTCGCGATCGCGCACTTGCAAACAGTATTGGCTGCGGGTGGCAGTTTGACGGGTTGCGCGGATCCGACGTTGCAAAGCTTAAAGGTTGTTTGTCGGTAAGCCGCAACCCTTGCCAATACCATAGAGATACAAAGTCTTGGTTTTAAGCCCTCAATGCCAACTCCTCAATTCACAATTAATCTCGTCGAAGGCTCGGTTTCATTAAATTTCTCGCGTGAGGCCGCTCTGGCTTTGCAAGCAGAAATTGCCCAACTCACGCAGGCGTTAAAGGCATCGGCGGTGAAAGCGACCCCCGGTGGTAAAGCCGCTCCCCAAAAGCCAATGGAGTATCGCCACACTGGGGATGTTTTTTTGGAAATATTTTGCAACCCCAATATTTGGGCTTCGCCCTACGCCGCTAAGGTGCTCGTGACCCTGCGCGATGAACGAATTCGGCTGACAACTGAAGCCGAACTGAGTCGCTTGATTGAGGACATTCAGACCTACTTAGATCAGGTGTAGCAGTCCACTGAGTTGGCATAGTGGCGCGATCGCGGCCAGTTTTCTGAACGATTCACGCCAGATTGGGAGCGGGTGTCCCTGCGCAAAAAACGGTATCAATCGATTCTCTACCCACCAAATCGGTTAAATCGGTGCGGTAAAATCAGGTCAACTGTTGCGGATTAACCATTCCGATTCGACTGAGTCGTGCTAGAAAGAGTTGCGAATTGTAGAAATCCGATTTGGGTGTGAGCCAGCAACTGGTAGAGAGAAACTCTTATCAGTGCTGCTAACAAACGATGGAAACTTTACTCAGTAATGAGTTAGCCCTGGTCAGCTCGATCTCGGTTTGACCTCATTACAACGCGATCGCTAGGCAATTTAAATTCCACCTAAAAATACACTGTTAACGGGTTAGAGGCGGTGAAAAGGCTAGTATGAACACTGAAGAAATTTTACAGACGGCGCAAAAAGGGTTTCACATTACGTTAGGCGCTACCGCTACCTTGATTGAATCTCTGCAAGACGCACAAAAACGCGAAGAAAATGCGGCAAAGTTGCGGCAAGATTGGCAGACGTTGTCAGAGGAGCTAGCTCTAAAAGGGCGAACCACCGAACAAGAGGCCCGCGTTTTTGTTGACAGCATTATGAATCGGCAGTCTCAATCATCTAGTACGTCACCGAATACTTCCTCTACGGCAAGCGGCCCTGCGGCTCCCCCCGAAGTACAGCAAGATATTCAAAGCTTGACCGAGCAATTGGCAAGTTTGCGCCAAGAACTAGAGCGTTTGCGAAACGAACGCTCTTCAAATTAATCAACTTAGCCAGCAGAAAAGAGGGAACAATGTTAGGCAGAAAATTAATCTGCTAGCAACGTTGCCTCTTTTCTGATTTCTATGGAGTGTTAGTCGTTTTCCCACTCTTCTTTGCCGACGAGATCACCAATGCGATCGCGCAGCAAGAAATCGCACCGTTCTAGTTCGCATTCGATGCAAACCCATTCACGTGGTGGAATGAATTGGCAGAGGGTATAGATTGGTTGACTACGACTCACAAGCCCTCTTCGAATCAACTCGCGAGCTTCATCTTGAATAACGTTTAAGGAGTACTGGACGGACTGAAGCATGACCACCCTCTCGAGCTAATGTGTAGGTCTAACGGCAATAACAGGATTTAACAGCTAAAAAGTAGAAGCAAATCCTTAAATCAACTAAGCGGAGCTTATGGGGAAGACTAAAGGTGAACTAGCTATTTCAATAGCCTAACGCTAAATTCTGTAGTTCTGTATACTGAACCATCTACATTCTCAGACCATAAAACCTATGAAAATGTTAAGAAAAGTTCGTTAAGTCATTAAACTCTGACTAAGTTTCTCCACATCTTCACAAATAATCTATGTGCAACCGTGCTTTCACCCAGATCTCTTAAAGATTGAGTTAAGTTGTTTTCAAAAGTTTAAGATAATTTACCTGGAACTGTGACTTTCGATAGTTGCTTTTCGCCTTTGAGTGCAAAACTCTACCGCAAGGCATAATGCACTTTTCATACTTTCGGCGCGAGCCTTTCCAGAGCCAGCGATATCAAAGGCTGTGCCATGATCAGGAGATGTACGCACAAAGGGTAAGCCAATTGTTGTATTGACTGCCTGGTCAAAGGCCAGCAGCTTGAGCGGAATTAAGCCCTGATCGTGATATAGCGCTAAATAGGCATCCTGTTTCACAGCCTCGGCGTCACGATACCAAGCCTCTCCCGCATTGACCCAGAGCGTATCGGGTGGCACCGGGCCGCGAATCTGGGGATTGTCAAACTGAGCGCGAGCTGACTCAACCCAAGCGCGTAACCAGTCTTTTTCTTCGGCACCCAGTTGCCCTTCCTCCCCAGCATGGGGGTTGAGTGCCGCGATCGCCAGGTTGGGTGTCTCAATCCCAAAATCGGCCTTTAAACACTCAATCAGCAACTTCAACTTGCGTGTCATCAACTCAGGGGTGAGTGCATCAGGGACTTGCCGGAGGGAAATATGCGTGGTCGCCAGCAAGGTGCGAAAGACCCAGTTCGTATAGGGCGATCGCGCGACAAACAACATGCCAAACTGATCAATGCTAGATTTTTGGGCGAGGAGTTCCGTTTGACCGGGATAGTGATGTCCGGCGGCTTGCCACGCTGATTTGGCGATCGGGGCGGTGACAATCCCGGCAAATTTTCCCGTTAGAGCCTGGGCGATCGCGGTGTCGAGATAGCGAAAACTGGCTTCTCCACTCGCCGCATTGCCAACCCCAAGCTGAATCTGAGCTTCTAACTCAGGCTCCAGGGGAACGTCTAGCAGGGTTAACTGATCGGGTTCGGCCAGGGGTAAATCTGGGTTTTGCTGGCGCAGATGGTCGTAGGTTTTGAGCAACTGAGATCGGGTGCCGATGACGGTGAGTTCTGCGGGCAGAAGTGCGGTTCGATTTGCCAGTGCTTTAAGCACGACTTCTGGGCCAACCCCAGCCGGATCACCTAGCGTTACAGCGATCGCGGGAATATGTGAAAAGGATGAGTGCTGCTGCATAGCTACCAGAAGTGCTGCCGTTCTGATCTAGAATTCTTAATGCAGGTTACTAAAAAGTCATATACATCTGCACGTGCTGCATGTTGCTACTTTAAGGGAGAAAACAATGGGTGAAATTTTTGGCGTTGCACTAATCCCCCCTGTGCTGGTCATGATTGGCTTAGGGGTTGGCTTTCTGCTGCTCAAACTGCAAGGTGGTGAAGAATAGGCGATCGTCGGCTAGTCTTCAGGTTCATCTAAGTGTTCAGCCACCTCTCGATACAGATTGAGAACGTGGCTGTCCTTTAAACAATAAAAAACATTGCGTCCTTGCTTGCGGTAACTCACCAAACGCATGGCACGCAACGCCCGTAATTGATGAGAAACAGCGGATTCTGACATCTTCACTGCAGCCGCCAGATCACAAACGCATAATTCTTGCTCTGCGAGTGCCGACACAATTCGCAGACGATTGGCATCACCTAATAAGCTAAAAAACTCGGCCATCCGCTGAGCTTTCTCTTCACTCAAAATTTGAGCGTGAACTTGTCGCACACTACCCAAATTGACTGGATGCAGCACTGAGCAAGCGGGAGAGTCATTCGCTTTAGGAGGAATGGCGTTTGGTTGAGGAGCATTAACCATGGCGATCGCCCAATTACTAAAGCAACACAGAAATTTATCTAACTTATCCTCAGCCTAACGCAGAACGATTCGGCTGATCTATTAGGGTTGCGCTCAATTGTTACTTCTAATAGGCAACAAGAAAAATCAGGGATCGCTCCTCATTTAATGATAGGATCTTAGGAAAAGTTAACAAATCATCTAATCTCCCATGACCCTATTGATTGTGGGTGCGACAGGCACTCTGGGTAGACAGGTTGTCCGCCGCGCTTTGGACGAAGGTTATCAGGTTCGGTGTTTGGTACGTAGCTTTAAGAAAGCCTCTTTCTTAAAAGAATGGGGTGCTGAGCTAGTACCTGGAGATTTACGCCAACCTGAAAGTCTGAAAGCGGCTCTGCAAGGGGTAACCGCTGTCATTGATGCAGCAACTACGCGCCCGACAGATTCCGCCAGCATTCGCCAGGTCGATTGGGATGGCAAGGTGAATTTGATTCAGGCCGCGAAAGAAGCCAACATTGAGCGGTTTATCTTTTTCTCGATTTTGGATGCTGAGAAATATCCGGATGTGCCCTTAATGAATATTAAGCATTGCACTGAGTTGTTTCTGGCTGAATCGGGCTTAAACTACACCATCTTGCGTCCCTGTGGTTTTATGCAGGGTTTAATTGGACAATACGCGATTCCAATTCTTGAAAATCAGGCGGTGTGGGTGACGGGTGAGAGCGCACCGACCGCTTATATGGATACACAAGACATTGCTAAATTTGCAATTCGGGCACTCAAAGTCCCTGAAACTGAGAAGAAAACCTTTCCAGTTGTGGGTTCGCGGGCCTGGGGTGCTTACGAAATTATTCGACTGTGTGAACGGCTATCAGGCAAGACGGCTCGCGTATCTCGGATGCCGCTGGGCTTAATGCGAACCATGCGAAAGATTACGCGCTTCTTCCAATGGACTTGGAATGTGTCCGATCGGCTCGCCTTTGCTGAAGTGGTTGCCGCTGGGAAACCCTTGACTGCTTCCATGGATGAGGTCTATCAGACATTTGGCATTGACCCGGCTGAGATCACTACGCTCGAAGCTTACTTGCAGGAGTACTTCAGCCGGATCTTGAAGAAGCTGAAAGAATTAGAAGCCCAATTGCCCAAGTCAAAGAAGAAGCAGATGAGCAAGGAGCGGACTTATCCCCGCTTTTAGCGATCGCTCACTGGTGAATCAACCATCTGCGATCGCCCACTTGATGCTATATTCCCAAGAAATCCCTTTTTAACCGTTCATCTTTTTTGTACTCGTGCCCAAAGCTGGCATTATTTACAACGATGCAAAGTCGGCTGCCTGTCAAGCTGCAGATGAGCTAAAAGGCAAGCTAGAGCTGTGTGGCTGGGAAGTGTATCTCGCGACAGGCGTGGGTGGCATTTTAGGCTACTCGCGGCCTGACAGTCCCGTTTGTCACACACCGATTGATCGACTCAACCCGCCTGGGTTTGATGCAGACATGCAATTTGCGATCGTCCTGGGTGGCGATGGCACTGTTTTATCTGCCTTTCGTCAGGTCGCTCCCTATGGCATTCCTTTGTTGACGGTGAACACCGGACACATGGGCTTTTTGACTGAAGCTTACTTAAACCATTTGCCTCAAGTCGTTGAGCAGATGGTGAGTGGAAGTTATGAAATCGAAGAACGAACCATGTTGATGGTGCAGGTGCTTCGAGAAGATGTGGTGCTGTGGGAAGCGCTCTGCCTCAATGAAATGGTGATTCACCGGGAACCGTTGACCAGCATGTGTCACTTTGAAGTGCAGATTGGTCGGCATGCCCCGGTTGATATTGCTGCCGATGGTGTGATTGTCTCGACTCCAACGGGTTCGACGGCTTACTCGCTGTCGGCAGGTGGCCCCGTGATTACGCCGGGGGTGCCAGTCTTGCAACTGGTGCCGATCTGTCCGCATTCGCTTGCGTCACGGGCGCTGGTGTTTGCCAATACAGAGCCAGTTCTGGTGTTTCCGGCGACGCCAAACCGCTTGGTGATGGTTGTCGATGGTAATGGTGGTTGTTATGTGTTGCCCGAAGATCACATCAAGATTCAGAAGTCGCCCCACCCGGCAAAGTTTATTCGGCTCCAACCGCCAGAATTTTTCCATATATTAAGAGAAAAATTGGGTTGGGGTTTGCCCCATATTGCTAAGCCGACCTCAGTTGAGCTGCCCTAGGCCGATCCCCAAAAGACCAAGCCGCTTGCTCGATTTTGTGGCGAAACGACTAGAATGTGATAGCCCACCTTCCCGACTGAGGCACCTATGTCCGTCGAAGTGAATCCGTGTGTGCTGCTCGTAGAACCGGATGAATCGTTAGCCGAAAACCTCAGCCTTGATCTGAAAGAGGCTGGTTATGACACGCTGATTGCAACGGATGCGATCGCGGGTCTGCGGTTTGCTAACGAAAAAGAACCCGCCCTGATTGTGATTGATCGGTTGTTGGCGGGTGACTCTGGCTTAACGTTTTGTACCCGGTTGCGATCGCTGGGTAACTGCACGCCCGTTTTAATGTTGATGGTGCGCGACAGCATTGAAGATCGCATCGCTTGTTTAGAAGCAGGTGCTGATGACTACTTTCTGAAGCCTTATCGCAGCGAAGACTTTCTTAAGTTGGTGCGGCTTTATCTCCAGCCTGACACGCATAGCAACGAAAAACTCCGGTTTGGTGATTTGATGCTTGACCTGGCCACGCGCCGCGCTTTGCGAAATGGTCGCACGATTGACCTGACTATGAAAGAGTTTGAACTGTTGAAATATTTGATGGAGCATCCGCGTGAGGTGCTAACCCGGGAGCAGATTCTCGAAAATGTTTGGGGATATGACTTTATGGGTGAATCGAATGTGATTGAGGTTTACATTCGTTACTTGCGCTTAAAGGTGGAAGACGAAGGCGAAAAGCGCCTGATTCAGACCGTTCGTGGCGTTGGTTACGTGCTGCGTGAGTCTTAACGTTAGCTCTGCAACATTGAGCCGTTCACCTGCGTCTATGAGCTGAATGAATTTTAGAGTGTTGAAGTAAAGTTATGCGGCTACGGTTAAGGTCTTTTCTGTTCCTGCTTTTAAGCGGATTGATTGTTAGTTGTTCTTTTTGGGTGCCAGCGGCATCCCCCGATCAGGAGGGAAACTTGGGTCAAACCCTACCGATTTCTGCCCAGGTTGAGATCGCCAATCAGGTGATTGAGCTGGAAGTGGCGCGGACTCCGGCTGAGCAGGCAATGGGTTTGATGTATCGCGAGAGCCTACCCGATAACCGTGGCATGCTGTTTATCTTCAACCCACCCCGTCCGGTCGGTTTTTGGATGAAGAATGTCCGTTTTCCGCTGGATATGGTGTTTTTACGGAATCAAAAAATCATTCAGATTGCCAGTGAGGTGCCACCTTGCGAGGCCAAACCCTGTCCTATCTATAGCCCTCCGGGCGTGGTTGATCAGGTGATCGAGCTACGGGGTGGGCGTGCTAAGGAATTGCAACTAAAGCAAGGCGATCGGGTTGAAGTGGAACTGCGTTCATAAAAATTCAGACTTGTTCTAAAATTTACAGAACTTCTCAGAATTGTTTAACTCTTTTCTGAAGATATACGGTAATCTATCTAGACATAGAAGACAGGATTTTCTGCTTAAGTCAAAGATTCACCGAGATTTCTTGGTAAGCGTCTGTCCTTTGAGCAATAAATTTCTGTTTACTCCTCTAAGTTGGTGACAAACCCAAGTCGGAAACTCCTTTTCGTTTTGGGAGTTGACTTAACCTTTAGAGAGACTTGGGTAAGCGTGTGAGGCAGAGAGGTACAGGTTGCTAATTGGCTTGTTGTCAGTCTTGATGATTTGACAAGGGTTGTAAGTGATATCTGTGTTTTCGATCTGAGCCACTTCAGTAGGAGTGCGAAGACATCTAAGGCAATTCTTAAGCATATCTGTAGATTTGCAGATGCTTCCGAGAAATCTGTCCGGTAGCCTTGGATTCACGATTGCTTTCACTCTAGCGATCGCGAATTTACTGGATCTGTCGTGTAGACGCTTAAATGTCTGCCACAGATTTGGTTCATTTTTATATTTGTCATTCACAATGGAGATTCCAAAAATGAAAGCCCACCAGGAGGTGAGACGTTAATGACCCCTGCAACCTATGCCAGGTTGATCCGCTTTTTGCAAGAAGAGTTAGCCATTTCGGCATCGTCACTGGCTCTTGCTCTACGTCATGTTGAACAAGATCCGGGTCCATTACCCATGGTTTTGTGGCAATACGGTCTGGTCACTTTAGAACAGCTTGATCAGATTTATGATTGGCTCGAACAGGCGTAATCGTTCTCACAAAAAGAAGGACAGCTAAGGTATGAAACCTTCCAACCAATGAAGCGGGTCTGTAACGAGGCCCGCTTTGCGCTTAATCAGGCAGGTTCTGCAAGCGACGACTGTTAGAATGATGTGCGTGCGTGTAAAGAAGGTTTACTGTCTGACCATCCTGGTTGAGAGTTAATAATTGTGTCTGGTCTATCGCTAAAAGAGAAATAATTCGATACATTTAGCGGTCTCTTTAGCAACCAGCGATCGCCGTCACCATCAACACCGTTGTTATCCACTACCTTTTTTAGTAGCTACGAAATGAGTAAGCTGATCCGTAAGTCCGCCCATTTCCAATAAAGCCGTTGACCGTTTCAAATGGGTGACTGATCGCTAAATTGCCCTGACGATTGCCCCTTGTGATTGGTTTCTAATGAGCTATTGCTTAAATCCGTATTGCCAGCATCCCAATAACCTAGAATCTGCTCGCTTTTGTATTAATTGTGGGTTTCGGCTGTTGTTGGGCGATCGCTATCGGGCGATGCAACAAATTGGGCAAGGCGGGTTTGGCAAAACGTTCTTAGCGGTTGACGAATACAAGCCATCGCGGCCCCGTTGTGTGATTAAACAGTTTTTTCCAGAGCGACAGGGCACCACGGATCTGGCGCGATCGCACGAACTGTTTGAACGAGAAGCGATTCAACTGGAGCGTTTGGGCAATCATCCTCAAATTCCAGAGTTGCTCGCGCATTTTGAGCAAGATGGCTACCACTTCTTAGTGCAGGAATATATCGATGGTGCCAACCTGCTACAAGAGATCGGCCAAAAAGGAGCCTTTAGCGATCGCCAGATCTGGCAGTTGTTAGTGGATTTGTTGCCCGTGCTGGACTATATCCATGAGCATCAGGTGATTCATCGCGATATCAAGCCGCAAAACATCATTCGGCGACGGAATGGGCAACAGTACGTGCTGGTCGATTTTGGTGCGGCTAAGTCGATTAACGCGAATGACCTGGTGCATACGGGCACGAGTATTGGCAGTCCCGAATTTGTGCCACCCGAACAGGTGATCGGCAAAGCCACTTATGCAAGCGACCTCTACAGCCTGGGTGTGACGTGTCTCTACCTGTTAACAGGGGTGCGTCCCGCCGATCTGTATGACACCGAAGAAGGCTTGTGGAACTGGCAACCGCGCCTAGTTTTACCTGTGAGTACGAGTTTGAGCCATGTCCTCGATCGCATGATTCAAGGGCCGGTGAAGCGGCGTTATGGGTCAGCCGCTGAAGTCTTAAAGGATTTGCATCACCCTGATTTGTTAGCGCAATTAGCAGCGGAGAGTGCGACTGTCATTCAACCGCAACCCCTGGTAGCGACTCCACCACCTGATCTAAAACCGGAGCCAACCTCGTTTGCCACAACGCGCATGCCAGCCAGCCGACTGAATCTGAGCGATCGCTGGGTTTGCACGCAGACCTTGAGTGGGCATCAAAACTGGGTGCGAGCGGTGGTGGTGCATCCTAACAACGAGCTACTCATTAGTGGGAGTGGCGACAAGACGCTGCGCTTCTGGCGCTTGCCTGATGGCGAGTTGATACGTGAGATTGTGGCGCATACGTCGTGGGTGCGGGCGATCGCGCTCAGCTCTGACCAGCAAACGCTTGCGAGTGCCAGCAATGACCGCACCATTAAGTTGTGGAATTGCCACACCGGTGATTTGCTCAACACCCTAACCGGCCACCAGGACTGGGTGCGAGCCGTAGTCTTTAACCCTGGCGGACAAGTTTTGTTTAGCGGTAGTCAAGATAAGACGATTCGCGTTTGGGATGTCGCGACCGGAAAATCACTGCTTGCTTTGAATGGGCATGAACATTGGGTTGTTTGCTTGGCCTGTGGCAAAACCGCCGACGGAAAGGTGCGCTTGTTTAGCGGCAGTCGAGACGCCACAATTCGAGTCTGGAGCGGTAACAATGGTGCATTGCTGCAAACCCTGAGTGGTCACGAAGGCACTGTCAATGCGCTTGCTCTGCATCCCAATGGCAAGACGCTGATTAGCGGCAGTGATGATGGCACGATTCGCCTGTGGAACTTGCAGACGGGGCATTGCCTGCAAAACTTAACAGAAAACGCTGGAGCTGTTTATGGTTTAGCGATCAGCTCAGATGCAAATTGGCTAGTCAGTGGAGGACAGAACAAGGCGCTAAAAGTGTGGCATTTGCCAACGCGCACCCCTCAGGCCGATCTGACAGGGCACGCAGGTTGGATTTGGGCGATCGCGTTTAGCCAAAATGATGAATTCCTCGTGAGCGGCAGTTGGGATGCCACCGTCAAAATCTGGCAACGCACCAGCCGTCCCCCCCAGGCTTGAGCTTGACTAGGTGCGCTGCATCACCAAAATCGAATCTTCGTGTGTCGTTTGCACTGCCAATCGCTGCTCAGTTGTTTCAATCGCAAGTGTCCCAAAAGTTGAAATGACCTGGCTGAGTTGAATGTGTCGAGCCGGTTTACTAAACGCAAACACACAATAACCACCCGGTTTGAGAACGCGGGCAAGCGTGGCGAGGCAGGCACCCATGCGATCGCGAAAATCATGGGATTGGATCAACGATTCATGCAGGGTTTGCCACTGCGAATGACCTAAAAAGTGTAGCCGCAATCGATGATCGCGCACATAGCCGCACGCCCCAGGGTAAGGTGGAGCCGTGATGATGGCATCTACTGACGCATCTGCTAACGGCAGAGTGGCTGCATCCATCTGCCAAACCTGAGAGCGTCGCTGCCCCCATGTTTGCGGAAAGGTCGCGTGCTGATACAACCGCCGAATTTTGGTCAGCAGGCGCGATCGCACATCCCGATATTCATACAACTCAGGATATTGCTCAGGCGGGTAAGAGGCTTTCCGTAAATAAGGAGATGTTTGGCTCGTCGGGTAAGACAAATAGCCCGGTCGCGTGTGGTGCAAAATGCCCAGCAAACACGCCATTAAAAAGAAATTTTCTTGCGGTTTGAGCAGCTCAAAAGCAGCCCCAATCTCGCGTAGTGTATCGGGTTGAAAGAATGCCTGCACCCAGGCAGAGTGCTGGTTTAAGTCAAACGTGGGAGCCAGCGTCTCAACCTGATCGACGATCGCGATCGCCTGTTGAACCGCCAACCTTACACTATTGGGCATTTCAAGCTTGGCGCGAGTCAAAGCATAGGCATAGGGGTTGAGGTCGTTTGCCCAGGCAAGGCGATCTGCTGCCGCGACTTCAAAGGCGACCGTCCCCGAACCCGAAAAAGGATCCAGCACAATATCCCCTGGCTTTGAGTAGAGGTCGATCAACACTTGCACCACAGCAGGGGATAAGCGGTGTTCGTAAGGCGAGAGTTGATGAATGTTCGATCGCGATCGCTCAAAGGATCGATACCAAAGTGCCTGGTCGAGCTGACGCGCCGTTTCAGGATTTTCAAACAGGTTGAGTTGTCTGCCCTCGCGAAAGGGTGGCTCGGCGATCGCGGCGAGTGGGCGATCGGTTGTGGTCTGGCTGCGTCGTCTCATTGTTCTGACTCGGTTAGCAGTTGAAACGACGCGAGAAACCCATCAATACTCTTGGTCAAGTTTCGCTCGACCTTGCTATCAACTAAGGTCAAGACTTGATACAAACGCTTGTTGACGAAGTAAAAACGGGCTTTGCCAACCCAGCCATCGGCCTGTCGAAACCGAATCTCCCTACCAGGGTAATCACCCAGACTGATTTTGCGTTCTGACAAGAGGGTGGCTCGATTCGACTTCAGCATGCCATCTCGCCCTGAGTTGAGGGATGCCTCAATCACATCAGGGGAGACAGTCTCTTCCTCAATGAAGTTGAAGTCGTTGTAAGCAACGGCGTACATGCTCGATTCTTGTTCGCGAAACACATACAGCATGGTCACGGTTTCTGCGATCGCATCCGTAATTGGAACGGTCCGCTGCAATGTTTGGGGCGTCCCCGGAAACAGGATCGAGAAACCTCCAGCTTGAGAAACATGCCTGCGCCAAACCGACTGGGCCACTTGCATCGGTGGTACAGAGGCCAAAATCACAGGTGTGGGCACTCCTAAGAGCGAACCCAGCAGCAGGGCAAACGTAAACAGACGAGCGATGACCATGGTTGGATAAGAAGATTGAAAATCGATGCTGAAGGTTACTCCAGGCTTAGGTTTGGGGCGAAAAACGTTCTTTTACCTTCGCCTGCTCAGTCTGAGAAGCCGAGTGCTTGCCGCAAGGCTTGCCGCATCACATCGACGGGTACTTCTTGTTGCAACCAGATTTGCAGCGCGGCGGATCCCTGTTGAACCAACATCTCTAAGCCATCGATCGCCATCAGCCCCCTCTCTGCGGCAAGTTTCAGTAACTGCGTCGGGTTTGGTGTGTAAATCAAGTCATAGACAATGCTGTTTGATGGCAGTTGGGCGATCTCAGCCACGGTCAGGGGCGAGGCATCAGTTTGAGGATGCATCCCAACGGGGGTGGTATTGACCAGTAGATTGGCTTCTACCAGACGGTTAGGCAGCTGCTCCCAGGTATCGACTAAGAGGCGATCGCCCAGGTCTGAGTTTTGCCAACTGGCGTGAAACACTGCTAACTTTGCGGCATCGCGTCCAATCACCATGATGGATTGGCAACCTAACTGGGCACATCCCGCCACTACTGCCCGCGCCGCACCACCACAACCGAGCACAACCGCCTGGGTTTGGCTCCAATCGTGGGCGATCGCCTGTAAGGGTGCGAGAAACCCAACCACATCTGTGTTGGTGCCACTCCAACCCGTTTCGGTGCGCCAGACCGTATTGACAGCCCCAATTGCCTGGGCGACTTCTGAGACTTCGGTGAGGTAAGGCAAAATAGCCTGCTTGTGGGGAATGGTCACGCTAAAGCCCCGCACGCCAATTGCGGCAAATCCTTGAATAGCTGGCTCTAATGCCTCTGGATGAATCGCAAACGGCAGATACACGTAATTTGCACCCAGATGAGCCAGGGCAGCATTGTGCATTACAGGCGAAAGCGAATGGGCGATCGGATAGCCAATTACGCCGAGTAGCTGAGTTTTTCCGTCAATCACAGGCAACCCACAAATCGAAGTTCAACACATTTAAGTTCAATTGTATTGTCGCACTCCTCAAGCCATTCCTGAGTCTACGAGTAGACCCGACAAACAAAATTCTGATCAACGCTACCTAAGTTTTGCGTTGGGTTGATTTACATCGCTGAATCTACTCCCTTTCTGATTGGCTTTTACCAAGCAACAAATCCTTGAAGCGATCGCGGTTGATCATCTCACATAAAGCAGAAGACGTTTGACAATCAAGCCGTTCGCTTAAGATCGAAGAACTCGCGTTAACCTGCTCATTCTGGAGCTACCGTCATGGTTGTTCAAATTCCGCTTCAACGCATTCAAGTACCACCCGGACAACGAGTCGTGTTGCGCGATGTCAGTTGGGAAGAATTTGAAGCCATTTTGCAGGAGTTGGGCGATCGCGGCATTGCCCGTGTTGCCTACTACGACGGTCTATTAGAGATTATGTCCCCCTCGCCAGAACACGAATATTTCAAACAAACAATCAGCATCGCGATCGAAGACATGGCAGAAACCCTGGAACTCGACTATGAGAGCTATGGTTCTGCAACCTGGCGGCGACAGGCAAAACAAGTGGGGTTAGAGCCAGATAATTGTTTCTACTTTCAAAATGAGGCAAGGGTGCGCGGCAAGCTGCAATTTGACCTGAATCAAGACCCACCCCCTGACCTTGCGTTAGAAATTGACGTTACAAACCAGTCGCTTACACGTTTCCCGATCTATGCGCGGTTAGGTGTGCCAGAGCTTTGGTGCTACGATGCGGGAACGCTCAAGATTTATCGCTTACAACAAGAAGAATACAGTGAAGTGCAACAAAGTCAGATATTCCCGCAGTTAAATATTAGTGAACTTCCACAACTAATCGAAGCCAATCGCGCAGATGGACGCTTGGCATTACGGCGATCGCTGCGAGCCTGGGTCAAAGCCCAAATTAAGCAGGCTTAGAGTAGAACTGCGATCGCAGCTTGGGTAGAGTTTTGTAGGGGCGATCGCTGCAACGGATAGCTAGTGAGGGACTTTCCTTGTTAGAAAAAATTGTAGAAGCAGTCGAAGTACTGCAAGATCCAAACGATCGGGCTGAGGTGTATATCGCTATTGCTAAGCAATTTAATTTGCTGCATCAAAGTGAGCAAGCCATACTTTACGTTGAACGTACCCTGCAAGAAGTTACTCTCCTTTCAGTTGAAGCAGTATTTACTAGCAACAGCTTAAAGTGCAAAGCGGCGTCACAACTTGCAAAAGCAGGATTACACAGCCGTGGTACTGCAATGCTTACGGAAGCTCTGCAACAGGCAGACGGCTTTGAAGATGCTGAAGACCGCGACTATATTCTCCTTGATGTTGCAGAGGCTTATGCCGAAATTGGCATGTATGATTCTGCAATTCAGATCGGTTTACTGATCGACGATGACTACAACAAGATGTGGAGGCTGTTTGATCCGATCGCGGTGACAGCGATTCTGCAGCACCGACATGAAGAAATTTTCAACATGCTGGCAGCGCTCGATGATAGCTGGGAGAGAAATCACTTCTTGCTGGAAGCGGCAAATACTTATTCTTCTCACAAGCAACCAGAGCGGGCGATCTCATTGATTTCATCGATGACTTGTGCAAGCAGTCAAGCCGAAGCTTTGGCAAAGCTTGTTAAGGAATGTAATGAAATCATCCCTCAGGCTCAAAGCTTAGATTTACTGCACCAAGCAGAAGTTTATGCTGTTTCCGTAGAAGACATCGATATGCAAGCTCAAGCACTGCGAAAGATTGCAGAGCAATACATTCAGCTAAAACAGTTCACTCAAGCCCGTTCACTTTTAGAACAAGCTAAACAGCGTGCCCTGTCTGTGAATGTAACCCAGTTTTTAGAGCAAGTTCCTCATGATGTTGTACTCGATGGCATTGCAAGAGCATTTAGCAAATTACCAGAGTATGAAGCGACCGCCCAGATCGCCGATGCAATGACGGATCCAATATTGAGTGTGTTAGCTCTGTTAGAAGCCTCTAAAGACTCGGCTCAAGCGAATATCAGTGAATCCTTGAAAACTCAGATTTTGCAGGAGTTGAGCGCGATTGAAGCCGCCATTGCAGAAGAGTACTCTAACCTGGCCGATTTAAAGCGGGTGCGGCTTGCAGAGGTATGGTCAGAGCTAGAGCGGTTCGATCGCGTTCAGGCAATTGCTGAGCAAATAGAAGACCCAGGTCTGAAAGCCTTAGCGCTGCAATATGCAGGTATTGGTGTTACAGCATTTTCCGATCTAGTGAGGCGTATTTGATATACTAATTCAATCCATTTACTTCATTCTCAATCAAGTGCAACCCTACTCACTCGATCTTAGACAAA
>Ga0073934_10001559_pt1 | contig 54059 bp, 42 predicted proteins | sample LarsenN4metaG_FD_76834 | JGI IMG/M metagenome (GOLD analysis project Ga0073934, IMG submission 76834) | Hot spring sediment bacterial and archeal communities from British Columbia, Canada, to study Microbial Dark Matter (Phase II) - Larsen... ...
CGATGCCGTCAGGATCGTGAGAGCCCCACCCCATCTTGGCCAACCCTTCCTCTCCTCATTAAGATGGCATGCTCGCCTCCCCCGAAGGGGAGCGGGAGGCGTCCATGCCATCTTGGCGGTTCAGCTGTTGTTTTTTTTCTTGGGTCCTCGCGGTGAGAGGTTAGGTATTCTAAAAACGGTCTACGCGATAGGGCGCGAGGTCAACCGACGGCGTGCGGCCCGAAACGAGGTCGGCGATGACGCGGCCGGTGGGTGCGCCGGCACAGAGTCCCAAATGGCCGTGGCCGAAGGCGTAGTGGACGTTGCGGTGCTTGCTGGAGGGCCCGACCACCGGCAGTGAGTCCGGCATCGCCGGGCGCCGTCCCATCCAGCGCGTGCCGTCGGCCGTGCTCGCCTGCGGGAACATGCGCCGCATGTGCGTCTCCAGCACGTCCGCCCGCCGGTAATCGGGCTCGGCGTAGATGCCGGCGAATTCCGCCTGCCCTGCGATCCTGACCCCCATCTCCATCGGCGTCACGAACACTTTCGCGTCCGGCACATGCACCGGCATCGGCAGTTGCAATGCGGGGTCCGAGTACGTGACGTGGTAGCCGCGCTCGGCCTCGATCGGCACGGGCTCGCCCAACTTCGCCGTGAGCTCGCCCGAATGCACGCCGGCGCAGACGACGAGCGTTTCGACCGGGATCTTCCCCGCATCGGTCAAGAGCGCGCGCACACTCCCGTCGCCGGTTTCGAAGTCGAGCACCTTGCGCTCGAGGATCGTCCCGCCGTCCTTCCGGAACTGCGCGGCGAGCATCTTGGTAAGCCGCTCGGGATTGGCGACGTAGCCTTCCTCCGGCAGATAGACGCCCTTCGCGTAATTCGGCGCGAGCTGCGGCATCAGCCGCCGGATGCCCGCGGCGTCGAGCTCCTCCATCGGGACGCCGCGGTCGCGCCGCAACTTCCACGCGAGCGCGTCGTCACGGAAGCTCCGCTCGCTCTCGTAGGCGACGAGGTAGCCGGTCTTGCGGATGAGATCGGCGCAGCCCGCGTGCTTCGCGAGCCCGCCGTAATCTTCCAGCGTGCTCCGGATGAGCGAGCGAAGCGCGATGGAGGCGTGCTCGGCCTGCCTGCGGTTCGCACAGGCGAGGAAGCGCAACAGCCACGGCATCGCCCGCGGAAAGTACGACCAGCGCACCACGAGCGGCCCCAGGGGATCGATGAGGTAGCCCGGCACTTTCCAAATCACGCCCGGCATGGCCTGCGGCACGCAGCCCCCGGCGTTGAGCATGCCCGCGTTGCCGAACGAACAGTACTCGCCAACCGGATGCGCGGTGAGGACCGTGACCTCGTGCCCGTCGCGGCGCAGGAAGCACGCTGTCGCGATGCCCACGATTCCGGCACCAACTACGGTCACCTTCTTCATGCTCAACTGGTAAAACGGAAAAAGCGGAACCTGGATGACAAAGGCGTGCATAGTGAGTGGTGAATGGACTGAACCGCTAAAGGCTCGTTTACTGCTCGCCCTTCAAAAAGCGGTCTTTTTCCCATCACCATTCACTATTCACGCGGTTGGGAAAGCAGTGGTGGGTGGTACTGGGTTCGAACCAGTGACCCCTGCCGTGTGAAGACAGTGCTCTACCGCTGAGCTAACCACCCACGGGGAGCCCGGATTCTAGCATCGGCGGGCGATGCCCTTCAAACCCTTCACGAGTTGCCGGTCACGCAGTATCGGTCACGCCCTATCAGTGACGCCGTACCGGTCACGCTTCATCGAGAAGAGCGCCCCGCCGTTCCGCCAGGCGATTTTCTCCGCGAGTTCCCGCGGCAAATCGGCCAGCCACCGGCGCGCGAGGCGCGCGTGCTCCACGACGAATGGATGCGCGTCGAAGACGGGCAGCTCCGCCGCGGGGCGCCCACGGAGACGCAAGCGCGAGCAGCAACCCGGCGATGCTGGCTCGCCAGGCCCGTGCTATGGCCCAAAGTGGTCGCATTGAGTTATCGTATCAAATGAAGATGGAAAAGGCGTGAACCGTGAACAGTAAACGGTGAACGGGAAGAACCAGCCTGGGACCAGTCACGCCCTATCGGTCACGCTTCACCAAAGCAATGGCTGAGGAATACATGCCCCTGGTGAGCCCGCCGGAGCGGCTCGACGAGCCCGCGCTGTGGTTCGCGTTCCGGCGCGCCGAGATCCTGGTGCTGAACGGCTCGGGCGAGCCGGCGATGCCGTGCTGCGTGGATCTCGGCGAGCACGGGCTCGCGCCGCTGCGGAGCCTTTATCTGGGGCTCTTCGGCGGCCGGCATTCGTACGCCGTCGAGATCCATGAATCGCAGGCGCTGCCCGAGGGCTGGTCGGCACTCGGCCTGCGCGAGCTCTTCGGGCTGGTGGAGACGAAGCTCGCCGCGCTGTCGGGCCGCGCCTGGCAACTCCTAGAGTGGGACCGCAATCACCAGTACTGCAGCCGTTGCGGCACGAGAACCGAGCCGCGCAACGACGAGCGGTCACGGAGCTGCCCGGCTTGCGGATTCACGAGCTACCCGCCGGTCTCGCCCGCCGTGATGATCCTGGTGACCCGCGGCGGCACACTGCTGCTCGCCCGCAAGCCGAGCTTCCCGGAAGGCCGCTTCTCCGCGCTCGCGGGCTTCGTCGAGCCGGGCGAGACGCTGGAAGACACGGTGATCCGCGAGACGCGTGAGGAGGTCGGCGTGGAGGTGCGGAACATCCGCTACTTCGGCAGCCAGCCGTGGCCGTTCCCCCATTCGCTGATGATCGCCTTCACCGCCGAGTACGCGGGCGGCGAGATCCGGCCCGACGGCGCCGAGATCGTCGAAGCGCGCTGGTTCGACCCGAGCGAGCTTCCGAAGCTCCCGCCGAAGATCAGCATCTCGCGGCGGCTCATTGATACCATCGCCGGCCGCCTGGCGAGCGGCAAAGGCGTGACTGGTGACTCGTGACTCGTTGTAAACCCTGTGGGGCGTGGGTCGTTAAAGGCAAATATGAGCACAAGTACACATCGAGACCTCATTGCGTGGCAGCAAGCCATGAAGCTCGAAACGCAACTCGAACTCGCGAACCGGCCGGGATATCTCGGGAAGGGAACGGACGCCGTGAGGCAAACAGACCGCGTCGGCAGGTTAGTCAATGCCTTGCGCGGGTCCCTCAGGATTGGGAATGCCTAACTCGAGTCACCAGTCACGAGTCACGCTTATCGGTCACGCCGCACTTGTCGGCGAGGTAATCGAGCGTGCTGCGCAGGGTCATGAGCCTGGCGTAGTCCGTTTCGGGAATGTCGACGCCGAGCTTCTCGTGCAGCGCGATCACCACGTTCAGGAAATCGAACGAGTCGATGTCGACCTGGTCGCGGAACGGCTTGTCCGGGGCGACGGCGTCGAGATCGACTTCAGGGGCGATCGCCCCGAGCACGTCCCACAGCACGGACTTGATTTGCTCGCGGGTCACCGCGCCCATCACAATTTCTCCGGCTCCTGCAGCAGGCGGGTGACAGCGGCGAGAAACAGCGCGCCGCGATGCCCGTCGCTCGCCCGGTGGTCCGCGGCGAGCGTGGCGGTCACCATGCGCCGCGCGGACACGCCGCCCGCCTCGGCGCGCGGCCGCTCGGTGATCTTCCCGAATCCCGCGAGCGCGACCTGCGGCGGGTAGATCACGCCGTAGACCGTCTCGACGCCCTGCTCTCCGAGGTTGGTGAGGGTGATCGTGGGATCCGTGAGCTCCGAGCTGCGGAGCCTGCCGCCGCGCACCCGTGTCACGAGATCGCGCAGGTCGGCCATCAGCCCGGCGAGGTTTTTGCGGTCCGCGTCGTGGATCGCGGGCGCGACGAGGCCCCCGCCGCGCATCGCGATCGCCATGCCCACGTGAATGCCCGGCCCCGGCCTGAATTCGCCTTCGGTGAAAAAGCCGTTCAGCTCCGGCACTTCGCGTAGCGCCAGGGCCACGGCCTTGACGAGCAGGACGGCATGGAGCATGCGCTCGGGGACGGGCCGTTTCGCGTTCTCCTGCTCGAGCCACGTGAGCGCGCGCGTCATGTCGATCTCGGTGCCGAGATAGTAATGGGGTATCTCGCGCTTGGAACGCGCCATCGCGGCCGCGATCGCCCGCCGCATCTGCGCATGCCAATCCGGGGCGGCGGGCCTTGCCGCAGGCGCGGGTTTCATCGCGCGGGCGGCGCGCTCGACGTCCTCGCGCGAGACGACGCCATCAGGCGCGCCCGGCGCGACGCGCGCAATGTCGATGCCGAGCTCCTCGGCGAGCTTGCGCGCCGCAGGAGAAATCCTCGCCCGCGGCGCGGCGGGGGCCGGTTGCGGCCGCGCGCCCGGCGCCGCGGCCGGAATGGCCGCAGGCGCGGCGGCCGCGACGGGCGGCGGCGATGGCGCCTCGCCCGCCGTGGTGAGCCTCGCGAGCACAGCGCCGACCGGCACTTTCTCGCCCGGCGCGACGACGATTTCCTCCACGCTGCCGCTCTCCCAGATCTCCACCTCGATCGCGCCCTTCTGCGTCTCGACCACGGCCACCACCTGGCCGCGCTTGACCTGCTCGCCGGGCTTCACGTGCCACTCGACGAGCGTGCCCGCCTCCATGTCCGCCCCGAGCGCGGGCATGCGGAACTCATACACGCCCATGCAGGAGCTCCTTCGCCGCCGCGACGATCGCGGCCGCCTGCGGCAGGGCGGCATCCTCCAGGTGCTTCGGATAAGGCATCGGCACCTCCGCGCTGCACACGCGTGCGACCGGCGCGTCGAGCTCGTAGAACGCGCGCTCCACGATGCGCGCGCTCACCTCGGCGGCAAGGCTGCCGGAACGCCAGCCTTCGTCCACGATCACCGCGCGGTGCGTCTTCGCGACCGAGGCGATGATGGTTGCGTCATCGAGCGGGCGCAGCGTGCGCAGATCGACGACCTCGGCGCTCACCCCGCCGCGCTCGAGCTCTTCCGCCGCCGCGAGCGCCTTGCCGAGCGATCCGCCGTAGGTGACGAGCGACACGTCGGCCCCCGCGCGCCGCACCGCCGCCCGGTCGATGTCCACGGCGCCCGCGTCCTCCGCGAGCTCGCCTTCGAGACCGTAGAGCAGCGCATGCTCGAAAATGATCACCGGGTCGGGATCCTCGAGCGCCGTCCACAGCATCCCGCGCGCGTCCTCGAGCGTCGCGGGGGTGACGATCCGCAGCCCGGGGATGTGGGCGTACCAGCCCTCGAGGCTGTGGGAGTGCTGCGCGGCGAGCTGGCGCCCGCCGCCGGTCGCCATGCGGATGACGAGCGGGACGCTGAACTGCCCGCCCGACATGTGGCGCAGGGTGGCGGCGTTGTTGAGGATCTGGTCGAGCGCGAGCAGGCTGAAGTTGACGGTCATCACCTCCACGATCGGCCGCATGCCCGCGAGCGCCGCGCCGATGCCCGCGCCGACGAAGGCGGACTCCGAGAGCGGGGTGTCGCGAATGCGCTCCTCGCCGAACTCCTCGAGCAGCCCCTTGCTCACCGCGTAGGTGCCCCCGTAGCGCCCCACGTCCTCGCCCATCAGGAACACGCGCGGATCGCGGGCGAGTGCCTCCCGCAGCGCCGCCCGTACTGCCTCACGGTAGGTCGTCTTCATGGCCGCGTCAGCGCCGAGTGTAGACGTCGCGCTCGAGGTTCTCCACCGGCTCCCAGGTGCCGCGCTCGGCGAACGCGACCGCGGCCTCGATCTCGCGCGCAACCGCCTGCTCGACCTCCTCGGTGTCGGCCTGCGTGAGCAGGCCTGCCCCGGTGGCGCGGCCGATGAAGCCCGCGATCGGGCAGTGCTTCTTCCACTGCTCCACCTCGGCCTTGCTGCGATAGAGCTCGGGATCGAACATCGAGTGCGCGCGGAAGCGGTAGGTCCTGAACTCCAGGAAATAGGGCCCGCTGCCCGCGCGCACCTCGCGCGCCGCGCGCTGCGTCGCCTCCATCACGGCCACGACATCCATGCCGTCCACGCTCTCCGCGGGAACGTTGTAGCTCTGCGCCTTGGCGCACAGCTCGGGGCGCGCCTCGGAGCGTTCGAAGCGCGTGCCCATGGCATAGAGGTTGTTCTCGCACAGCAGCAGCAGCGGCACCTTCCACAGCTCGGCGAGGTTGAGCGATTCGTGGAACTCGCCCTCCGCGACCGCGCCCTCGCCGAAAAAGCACGCCGTGATCCCCGGCCGCCGCTGCATCTTCTGCGCGAGCGCATAGCCCGCGGCCATCGGCAGGCCCCCGGCGACGATGGCGTTGCCGCCGTAGAAACGGGTGGCCGCGTCGAAGAGGTGCATCGAGCCGCCGCGCCCGCGCGAGCAGCCCTCGTACTTGCCGTACATCTCGGCCATCACCGCGCCGGCGGAAACGCCGCGCACGAGCGCGTGCCCGTGCTCGCGGTAGGTCGCGAACACCGCGTCCTCCGGCCTCAACGCCGGCATCGCGCCGGTCGCGACGGCCTCCTCGCCGATGTAGAGGTGGAGGAAGCCGCGGATTTTTCCGGCGCTGTAGAGCTCCGCCGCTTTTTCCTCGAAGCGGCGGATGCGCACCATCTCGAAGAGCAGCCGCCGCGCCGTCGCGCGATCGAGAGTCACGCGCCGGCCTCCAGGGTCGAGATGTCGCCCTCCGGCAGCCCCAGCTCGCGCGCCTTGAGCAGGCGGCGCATGATCTTGCCGCTGCGCGTTTTCGGCAGGCCCGGCAGGAAGTCGATTTCCTTCGGCGCAACCGCCGCGCCGAGACGCTTGCGCGCGAAGCCGAGCAGCTCGCGGCGCAGCGCCTCCGAGGGCCGGTGGCCGTCCTTGAGCGACACGAAAGCCTTCACGGTTTCCAGCTGCACCGGGTCGGGCTTGCCGATCACGCCCGCCTCCGCGACCGCCGGGTGCTCCATCAACGCGCTCTCCACCTCGAAGGGCCCGATCAGGTGGCCGGCGGACTTGATGACGTCGTCCGCGCGGGAGACGAACCAGAAATAACCGTCGGCGTCGCGCTTGCAGAGATCCCCCGTGAGATACCAGTCACCGGAGAAGCACTTGCGATAGCGCTCCTCTTCCTTGAGGTAGCCGCGGAACATCGAGGGCCATCCGGCGCGGAGCGCCAATTCGCCCTGCACATCCGGCTCGGCGATCACTTCGACGGCGCCCTCGCCCGCGCGCTTCACGATGGCGGCCTCGATGCCGGGGAGCGGCCGCCCCATCGAGCCCGGCTTGATGTCCATGGCGGCATAATTCGCGATCATGATCCCGCCGGTCTCGGTCTGCCACCAGTTGTCGTGGATCGGCAGGCCGAACGCTTTTTCGCCCCAGAGCACCGCCGGCGGATTGAGGGGCTCGCCCACGCTCGCGATGAAACGCAGCGCCGCAAACGCGTGCCGGCGCACGGTCTCGGTCCCGCCCTTCATCATCATGCGCACCGCGGTGGGCGCGGTGTACCACACGCTCACGCGCTCACGGGCGAGGATCGTGTACCAGCGCTCCGCGTCAAAGTCGGCTTCATCCACGATGCTCGTGATGCCGTGCGTGAGCGGCGCGACGATGCCGTACGAGGTCCCCGTGATCCACCCCGGGTCGGCGGTGCACCAGAAGACGTCCTCCGCATGGAAATCGAGGGCGAAGCCGCCCGTTGCGTGGTGCGCCACCACCGCCTCGTGCACGTGCAGCGCGCCCTTCGGGCGGCCGGTCGTGCCGCTGGTGAAGTGCAGCAGCGCAGGGTCCTCCGGGCCCGTCGGCTCGATCGTGAACGCGGGGCTCGCCTGCGAGAGAAGCGCGGCAAAATCGAGCGTGCCGGCAAGCCCGGACGCGGAACCGTCGTCATCGACCACCAGCACGTGCCTGAGCAGCGGCAGCCGCTCGCGGATGCCCGCCACCTTCCGCGCATAGAGCGAGGCGGTTGTCACCAGCGCGGAGCCCTCGCCGATCGCGAGGCGCGTCGCAATCGGCTCCGGACCGAACGCGGAGAACAGGGGAGCGACAACGCACCGGTTCTTGAGCGCGCCCAGCACCGAGACGTAGAGCTCGGGGATGCGCCCGGCGAGCACGAACACGCGCTCGCCGGCTCCGAGCCCGAGCCCGCGCAACACGTTGGCGAAGCGATTGGTGAGCCTAGCGAGCTCGGCGTAGGTGAAGTCTCTCACCACGCCGCTCTTCCCGAGCCAGCGCAGCGCCCGATGCCGCGCGCGCGGGCCGGCGGCATGGCGGTCGACAGCCTCATGCGCGATGTTGAGACCCCTGCCGCCCGGCAATCCGTCGAGCGCGCGCCGCGCCTCCTCCCAGGAAAACGCGGCGCGCGCCGCGTCGTAGTGGGCGAGGTTGGGGCGGACCGGCGCCGGCCTGCCCTTCTTCGAAATCACATCCATCGGTGAGCCCGATTCTCGCGCCCCGGCTGCCGGGTCGCCATCTCGAAAGGACCGTATCCCCCTGCTCGCAAAGGGCTCTTGACCTAGATCAAAAGACCCCGGTCCGCTGGCGATAACGTAATCGATTGCGGGAACATCACAGCACGCCCGCCAGCGCGAGCCGCCATGCGCAACTGGAACGTTCTCATCACCGTGCTGCCCGCACGCGGCGGCACGCGCGCGCTGCTCGGCGCATTGAGCCCGCTTGGCGAATTCCACGGGACCTCGTTCAAGGACGTCTGCGTCGGGTTGGTCGACGATCGGGAGACGTTCTTCTCGGCGCTGCTCGATGCGATGCAGTCCGGCAAGCGCTGGTTCCGGCACGTGGGCCGCGTGGTGCCGATCGCGCACACCTTCCAGTTCACGGTGGAGTCCCTGCCCGGGCAGTTCAAGGAAGCGGTGACTCAGCTTGCGCGCGATATGAGAGGGGGAACGTGCTTCGTGCGCCTCGAGCGTAGAGGCCTGCACGGCGAGGTGCACAGCACCGACATCGAGCACGCCGTGGCGGACCATCTTTTTTCGCTGGTGCAAGCGCGGGGCGGCTCCCTGCGCACGGATTTTCACGATCCCGACTACATCGTCGTCGCGGAGACGCTCGGAACCGAATGCGGTGTCGGGCTGATCACCCGCGAGCTGCGGGCGCGCTTCCCGTTCATCCGCGTCCGCTAGGATCTTGCCGGACTGAGGTCCCGCAAAATCCTTACAAGAATCCGCTTATCCGGAGCCGGCATGGCGCAAAGCCCTTCTCGCCGCGGGGTGCGCGCCACCGCCGCTCCTCAAATCATTCCAGCAGCCTGTGGGAGTTAAAGCTCCGCACAGGCTGCTAGACGCAAAACCGGCCGAAGATCGAACAAATTTGACCTGCATCAAGTCGCCGCCGCTTTCTTGCGTCTATTTTTGACACAAAAGAGGCCGTCCGGGCCCGGCGATCGCTGCATTCCAGATCAATTCCGCAGAAGCCGCGCATTCACAGGAGGCATTCCATGAAGGCAAAGACCGTGACCCCCGGAGCGAGGAAGCGGCGAGGCAACAAACTGATCCAGGAGCGCGTCCACGACAGCTACAAGGCGTGGGGCAAGCCGGCCGAGCCCACGGTATGCCCGCAATGCGGAGCGGTGTTCCAGGAGGGCCGCTGGCAATGGCTGGCGGCACCGGCGGCCGCGCACCGCCAGATGTGCCCGGCCTGTCACCGCATCCACGACGACTTTCCGGCGGGCTTCGTGACGCTCGCGGGCGATTTCATCGGCACTCATCGCGATGAGCTGGTCCGCCTGATACGGAACCTCGAAGCGCGGGAAAAGGGCGAGCACCCGCTGCAGCGAATCATGAAGATAACCGACCAGAACGGCGATCTCCTGGTGACCACCACGGACATCCATCTCGCGCGGTTGATCGGCGAAGGGCTGCAACACGCCTATCGCGGCAAGCTCGATTTTCACTACCTCCAGGAGCAGAACCTGCTGCGGGTGCGCTGGAGCCGCTGACCGTGCTGACGCATCTTCGCGCCACAGCTCCGGCGCGCGGGGCGCGGCGCGGGGCGCGCCCCGAGCTTTCCGGGCCCCGGCATCTCGTGGCCGCGCTCGGCGGCTCCTTCGCCGAGATGCTGGGAATCGACCTCGTGAAGGGCCGCCCGCAGGACGTCTACCAGTGGTTCCTGGCGGCGATCCTCTATGGCGCGCGCATCTCCGAAACCGTCGCTTCGGCCACGTACGGCGAGTTCGCGCGCGCGGGCGTGCTCTCCGCGCGCGCCGTGATGAGGACCGGCTGGGACGGGCTCGTGAAGATCCTCGACCGTGGCGGCTATGTCCGCTACGACTTCAAGACCGCGACGAAGCTGCTGGAGATCAACGAGGCGCTGCTCAGGGCCCATGGCGGCAACCTGAATGCCCTGCACGCCGCGGCGCGCGACCCGGACGACCTTGAGCGGAGGCTCATGGCGCTCGGCACGGGCATCGGCGAGGTTACGGCGGGGATCTTCCTGCGCGAGCTGCGCGGGATCTGGCCGAAGGCGCAGCCCCTGCCCTCGGAGCTGGTGCTCAAGGCGGCGCGCGACCTGGGCTACCTGCCCGGCGCGCTGCGCGAGCCGCGCGCGGCGCTCGTCGCGCTGCAGAAGCGCTGGCAGCGCGCGGGCATGCCCGCGAACACGTTCCGGGAATTCGAGGCGGCGCTGGTGAGGCATGGCATCGCGCTGCGCCGGCGGGCGGCCCGCGCCCGGCACTGAACGTTCCGCGGAAGCGCCCGACCGGCTCCTCGCCACCCGCGGGTTTGAGATAAATCAAACCGCCCGCCCGCTCTCCGGGCTAGGCTCTTCTTGACGCCTGGAGCATGGAATGGCCGCCCCTGCCGGAGCCTGGACGGGCGTTCCCTGCCGGGCCTTTGCGGAGCGAACGGCATGGCCATCATCGGGATCGACCTTGGCACCTCCAACTCGGCGGCGGCCGTGCTGCGCGGCGGGCGCCCCGTGATCATTCCCAGCGCCGAGGGGATCAGCCTCGGCGGCAAAGCGTTTCCCAGCTACGTGGCGATCAGCGCGGACGGGCAGATGCTGGTGGGCGAGCCCGCGCGGCGCCAGGCGGCGGCGAACCCCGAGGGCACGGCAACGGCGTTCAAGCGCCGGATGGGCACGCGCGAGAAGCTGCGGCTGCGCGACCGCGAGTTCTCGCCCGAGCAGCTCTCGGCATTCCTGCTGCAGAAGATCAAGCGCGATGCCGAGGCATTCCTGGGCGAGCCGGTGGCGAAGGCGGTCGTCACGGTTCCGGCCTACTTCGACGACAACCAGCGCTCCGCGACGAAAGACGCCTGCCGCATCGCCGGCCTCGAGGTCGCGCGGCTGGTGAACGAGCCCACCGCGGCCTCGCTCGCCTACGGGCTCGACCGCCTCGGCCAGGAGCTGCGCATCGCGGTGATCGACTTCGGCGGCGGCACGCTCGACGTCACTATCATGGACTTCGGAAAGGGCGTGTTCGAGGTGAAGGCGACGAGCGGCGACACCCGGCTGGGCGGCACCGACATGAACGAGCGCGTGTTCGAGCACCTCGTCGAGCGCTTTCGCAAGGAGAGCGGAGTCGACCTGGCGCGGGACCGCAAGGCCGCCGCGCGCCTGATGGAGGCGGCCGAAACGGCGAAGATCGAGCTCACCAACAACGTCACGGCCCACGTGAGCCTGCCCTACATCACCGCGGTTGCGGGCGAGCCCCGCCATTTCGAGATGGAGCTGACGCGAACCGATCTCGAGCGCCTGGTGCGTCCCGTGATCGAGCGCTGCCGCGGCCCGGTGGAGCAGGCGTTGCGCGACGCGGGCATCGGCGCGCCCCAGGTCGACCGCGTCGTCTTCGTCGGCGGCCCGACGCGCATGCCGGCGGTGCGCGCTTTCTTCGAGGAGATATTCGGGCGCAAGGCCGAACTGGGCGTCGATCCGATGGAATGCGTCGCGGCGGGCGCGGCGATCCAGGCGGGTGTGCTGGCCGGCGAAGTCGGGGGCATCGTGCTGGTCGACGTGACGCCACTCACCTTGAGCGTCGAGACGCTGGGCGGGATCGCCACCTCGCTCATCGCGCGCAACACCCCCATCCCGGTGAAAAAGACCGAGGTCTTCACCACCGCCGCCGACATGCAGACCAGCGTCACCGTGCACGTGCTGCAGGGCGAGCGGCCGATGGCGGCCGACAACGTGAGCCTCGGGCAGTTCAATCTCGACGGGCTGCCGCCGGCGCCGCGCGGCGTGCCCAAGATCGAGGTCACCTTCGACATCGATTCGAACGGGATCCTCAACGCCTCGGCGCGTGACGTCGCCACCGGCAAGACGCAGTCGATCCGCATCACCGGCTCGACGCGGCTCTCGGAGGAAGAAAAGAAACGGATGGTGGGCGAGGCCGAGCGCTATGCGGAAGAGGACCGCAAGCGCCGGGAGCAGGCCGAGAAGCTGAACGCCGCCGACAACATGTGCTACCAGGCGGAGAAGACGCTCGCCGAGTTCTCCGACAAGCTCACCGAAGAGCTGCGCACGCGCATCGAGAAGGCGCTGCGCGACACCCGCGAGGCGCTGGCCAGGAAGGACGCGGCGCTCGCCGCCGAGCGCGCCGATGCGCTGAGACGCGTGCTGCAGGAGGCGGGCGCCGTGATCTACGCGCAAAGCCCCGGAGCGCCGAAGACCGGCCCGTACGCGGAGACCAAGTGGCCGGGCGCGCACGAAGCGGCCGGAGAGCCGGGCAAACGCGCACGCGTGGTGGACGCGGAGTACACCCGGACCAAGTAGAAGCGGTCTCGAAAACACTCCCTCGCCCGGTGTCAACGGGGAGAGGGTCGGGGTGAGGGGCGAGCAGATGGCCGAGCTTTATCGAGAGGCCTCACCGTCCCCGTATGCCCCTCGCCCTCGCCCTCTCCCCCAACCGGGGGAGAGGGGAGATTTGAGGTGCAAACGCCCTGTCAGGCATTTGCACCAGCACTGATAGGGAGCGGGCCATCGTTACCACCGCCCAGCGCGATTACTACGAAGTACTGGGCGTTCCCCGCGACGCCGACGAGCGGGCGATCAAGGACGCATTCCGCAAGCTCGCCCTCAAGTACCATCCCGACCGCAACAAGGAACCCGGGGCCGAAGAGCGCTTCAAGGAAATCGCCGAGGCGTACGCCGTGCTCTCGGACCCGAAGAAGCGGGTGGAGTACGACCAGCGCGGCTTCGCGGGCGTCGCCGGGTTCGCGCCGGAGGACCTCTTCCGGGGAATCAACTTCGAGGACATCTTCGGCGGCCTCAACTTCGATTTCGGCGGCGGGATCTTCGACGCGTTCTTCGGGCGGCCGCGGCGCGGGCCGCCGCGTGGCGCCAACATCGAGGTCGAAGTCGTGGTGCCGCTCGAGCGCATCGCGACCGGCGGCGAGCAGACGGTCACCGTGCTGCGTCCCGGCCCGTGCGCCGCGTGCGGCGGCTCCGGCGCGAGGGCGGGCACGGCGCCGCGGCGATGCAGCGCCTGCGGCGGCAGCGGGACAAAGGTGACGACCCAGCGGCAGAAGGACGTCAGCCTGCAAAGGATCAGCGAATGCCCGGCCTGCGGCGGCCGCGGCACCGTGATCGACCAGCCTTGCGCGAGCTGCGGCGGCCGCGGCGAGGTCGAGACGAGCGAAACCCTGACCGTGAGGATCCCCCCGGGCGTCGAGGATGGCACCGCGCTGCGGGTGCCGGGCCACGGTTTGCCGAGCGCCGCGCCCGGCGGGATCCCCGGCGATCTCTTCGTGGTCGTGCGGAGCGCGCGCGACCCCCGTTTCGAGCGAGCCGGCGCCCAACTTTGGCGCACGGAAACGATAGAGCTCGCCGATGCCGTGCTCGGGACGACGCTCAACGTGCCGACGCTCCGTGGAACAGCCCGCACCAAGGTGCCGCCCGGGACCCAGCCTGACACGGTGCTGCGGCTGCGGGGCGAGGGCTTGCCCGAGTTCGGCAGCCACCGGCGCGGCGACCTCTACCTGCGGGTAAAGGTCCGCGTGCCCGAGCATGTGACGGCCGAAGAGCGCAAGCTCTTCGAGCGGCTGCGCGCGCTGGGGAGAACGCGCGGCTAGAAGCCGGCGGAAATAGACAGGATCAACTGGATTGACAAGATTCCTGGAACGAGGCTTCCATCCTGTAAATCTCGTGAATCCTGTCCGCTTCTTGATTTTCATCGGCGATTATCCGCGGCTCAGCCCCCGAGCTTCTTCCACAGGCACGCGCCGCCGCTCGCCCGGTCGATCTCCTCGAGCTGTTTCGCATGCGCCGCAAGCTCCTCCGGCGTGGCGCGCAATACGACGAGGTCCAGTTTCCCCGCACCGGCTTCGGTTGCGGCAGCAGACGCGGATGGGGTCTCCACCTCCATGGCGAGGCTCTCCTGGCCGCGCGTCATGGCGAGGTACACCTCCGCCAGCAGCTGCGCGTCGAGCAACGCGCCGTGCAGCATGCGGGCGGAATGGTCGATCCCGTAGCGCTCGCACAGCGCATCGAGGCTGTTCTTCTTGCCCGGGTGCAGCTCCTTCGCCATGCGCAGCGTATCGACGATGCCCCGGCAATGCTCGGTGACCGGCTTCAGGTCGAGGAGATCGAGCTCGCGGTTCAAGAACGCGATGTCGAAGGCCGAGTTGTGGATGACCAGCTCCGCGCCGTTCACGTAATCGAGGAATTCGGCCACGATCTCCCCGAACTTCGGCTTGTCGCGCAGGAACTCCGCGGTGAGGCCATGCACCTCGAGCGCGCCCGCCTCGCTCTCGCGCTCCGGATTGACGTAGCGGTGGAAATTGTTCCCGGTGAAGCGCCGGTTCACGAGCTCGACGCCCCCGATCTCGATGACGCGGTGCCCGAGCTCGGCTTCCAGGCCCGTCGTTTCCGTGTCAAGAACAACCTGTCGCATCAGCCCGACCTCTCATCCGTCTCGTAATCCGCGCGCCGCCGTCCGCGACAGATCAAACGAGCAGCCTGTTGACGTAACAGTCCACGCAAAGGAGTTTGCCGGGCCTAAGCCCGGCAAACTCCTAGCAGCTCGTCGATCGCGCGGTTGGCGAGCGCATCCGCCCGCTCGTTCTCGGGATGTCCCGCGTGGCCCCTCAACCACTTCCAGTGCATGCGGTGCCTCGCCGCCGCCGCGTCGAGCTGCTGCCACAGGTCCCGGTTCTTCACCGGTTTCCGGTCCGCGGTCTTCCAGCCGCGGCGCTTCCAGTTGGGCAGCCACTCGGTGATCCCGTTTTTCACGTACTGCGAATCCGTGACGAGCGTCACCTCGCACGCGCGCTTGAGCGCTTCCAGCGCGCGGATCGCGGCCATGAGCTCCATGCGGTTGTTCGTCGTCTGCGCTTCGGAGCCGTAGAGCTCCTTTTCGTGCCGCCCCTTGCGCAGGATGGCGGCCCAGCCCCCCGGCCCGGGGTTGCCGCGGCAGGCCCCGTCGGTGTAGATCTCCACGATTTCCTTCATGAATGCGTGAATGGTGAATCGTGAACGGTGAATCGGGAAACCCTTGCCGCAGTTCGTGGCGCGCTCTTGTCCATTCACTATTCGCTATTCACGCCGTTCCGAGCCGTGACTGCATCTTCGGGCCGCGCGACCTTCTTGGGCACGGCGGCGAGGCTCTTCTTCGCCGCCAGCTGGTCGGTCCAGCGCGGCATGATGAGGCGCAAGCCCCGGACCCGCTTCACCGCCTGGAGGAAATAGACCCCGCCCCCGATCGGCCACCAGCGGTCGCCGGCGGCTTCCATGAAGGCGAGGCGCTCGAGCCACTTCTGCGCTGCGCATGGCGGCACGTAACAGCTCATCTGGCCCGCGACGATCTCCAGGCCGAGCAGCGTGAGCCAGTCCTTGAGCCGCGGCAGGTTGATGAAGCGCCCGTTCCACGGATAACGCCCGTTGCGGGTGAAAAGGCGCCGGAAGCCCCACAGGCTCCAGGGGTTGAAGCAGGCAATCGCGACCTGCGCCTCCGGCAGCAGAATCCTCGCCACCTCGCGCAGGATCTGGTGCGGGTTCTCGCTGAATTCCAGCACGTGCGGCAGCACCACCAGGTCGGCGCTGTTGCTCGCGATCGGCAGGTCGCGGAAGTCCGCTTTGAGCTCCGCTTCGCCGGAGGGATCCACGCGGCAGCGCAGCGCGATGCGGCTCGCGCGCAGCAGGTCGGTCCCGGGCAGCCCGAGCTGGAACGCGTTGTAGCCGAAGACGTCGGCCACCGCGTTGTCGAAGTACGCCCTCTCGCGCTCCAGCAGATACTGCCCGAGCGGCGTGGCGAACCATTGGCCGTCGTGACGCGGGCGGTCGTGCGCCGACATGGCCGGAGTTTATAATCGGCACGGCAAACACACAACCCGAACCTCAAGACCAAAATAGACAGGATTAACAAGATTTACAAGATTCACGCTTCCGGTCTAATCCCGTTAATCCTGCAAATCCTGTCCGTTCTTTTTTTGGATCTGCCTATGAGCCCGCTCGAGGTCGTTCCGCTCCGCGCGTTCGCCGACAACTACATCTGGACGTTGCGCGACGCGCGCTGCGCCGCACTGGTGGATCCCGGCGACGCGCGCCCCGTGCTCGACTACCTGCGCGCCGAGCGGCTCGAGTTGGTCGCGATCCTGAACACCCACCACCATGCGGACCACGTCGGCGGCAACAGCGAGCTGCTCCGGCACTCGCGCGTCCCGGTCTACGGGCCGCATGACGAGCGCATACCGGAGGTGACGCACCCGCTGCATGACGGCGAGCGGATGAGCCTGCCTCATTTCGGGATCGAATTCACGGCGCTCGCGATCCCGGGCCACACCCGCACGCACATCGCCTTTCACGGCGCCGGCATGCTGTTTTGCGGCGATACCCTCTTCGCCGTGGGCTGCGGCAAGCTCTTCGAGGGCACGCCGCGCGAGATGCACGACTCGCTCGCGCGGCTCATGCAGCTGCCGGACCACACCCGGGTCTATTGCGGGCACGAGTACACGCTTGCCAACATCCGTTTCGCCAGGGCCGCCGACCCCGAAAATGCGGCGCTGCAGGCGCTCGAAGCGCACGCGCGGAAACTGCGCGACCAGGATCTGCCGACCCTCCCTTCCAGCATCGGGCAGGAGCGGGCGACCAACCCCTTCGTGCGTTGCGGCGAGCCGCCCGTGGTCGCCTCGGCCAGCCGGTACGCCGGCAAGGCGTTGGAGGATCCGGTGAGCGTCCTGGCAGCGATCCGGGAGTGGAAGAACCATTTCCGGTGAAATTGCCTGCAGTTCCCATTTGATTCCCATGATTTATAAGCAAAATTGCTTGACGGTCCTTCCGGGCTTGGTTACCATCCGGCGGTCTGCTCCCAACAAGAGAGCCGCATGCGCTCGAGAACCGCAGTCACCAGCGCGATTGTCCTTCTGTCCGCTGCCTGCGCGCAGGCGCCGACCATCCAGCCGGAGGCATTGACCGCGGCGGAGGCGCCGGCTGCCGTGGTGGTTGCCGAGCCCGCTCAGGCCCCGGCCGCGCCGGTTTCCCAGAGGCCGGAGCCGCCTAAAATCGCCGCGCCGCCGCCGCCCGCACACCTCTGGGAGCGCGTCCGCGCCGGCTTCCGTCTCCCCAACCTGAACGGCCCGCTCGTGCGCGAGTGGGAGCAGTGGTATGCGACCCGTCCCGATTACGTCGCGCGCATGGTCGAGCGCAGCAGCCGCTTTCTTTACCACGTGGTGGTGGAAGTCGAGCGCCGCGGCATGCCGAGCGAGATCGCTCTCCTCCCCATGATCGAGAGCGCGTACAACCCGCAGGCCTACTCGCGTTCCCACGCTTCGGGGATGTGGCAGTTCATACCGTCCACGGGCAAGCTCTACGGCCTGCGTCAGAATTTCTGGTACGACGGGCGCCGCGACCCGATTGCGGCGACCAATGCCGCGCTCGACTACCTCGAGAAGCTCTACGGCATGTTCGGCAACTGGGAGCTCGCGCTCGCCGCCTACAACTGGGGCGAGGGCGCGGTGGCCCGCGCGATCGCCCGCAACCAGGCGAAGGGGCTCGCGACCGATTACGAGAGCCTCACCATGCCGAACGAGACGCGCAACTACGTGCCGAAGCTCCAGGCGGTGAAGAACATCGTCACCGACCCCGCGCAGTACGGGCTGCGGCTCGCCGAAGTTCCGAACGAGCCCTACATCGCGACGGTCACGACGGGACGTCACATCGACGTCGCGTTGGCCGCCCGGCTGGCCGAGATCCCGCTGGAGGAATTCAAGTTCCTCAACCCGGGGAACAACAAGCCCGTGATCAAGGCCGACGGCTCCGAAACCATCGTGCTGCCGCGCGACAAGGTCGAGGCCTTCCAGAGGAACCTCGAGGCGCACGACAAGCCGCTCGTGTCGTGGCAGGCCTACACCGTCAAGCGCAGCGACCAGCCGGCAAAGCTCGCCGCGAAGCACGGCATCACGCTCGCCCGCCTGAAGGAGGTCAATGGCATCAACGGGCGGCGCAACATCGTAGCGGGGCAAACGATACTGGTGCCGTTCAGCGGCAATGTCGAGCCGCACCTGCCCGATCTCCCCGCTCCCAGGTTGAGGACCGTGCGTTACCCCAAGAAATACGCGAAGGCCGGTAAGGCGCGGGCAGTGAAGGCGGCGAAACGCCCCGCTGCAAAAAAGAAAACGCCGGCTCGCGCCACCCGCCAGCCCGCCAAGCGCGTCCAGGTCACGCTAAATCCCTGATTCGTGACCGGTCATGCCTTTCCCCCTGCCGGGGGAGTGCCGTAGAGATGGCACGCCGCCGTGTGGGTGGCGGTGAACCGCGAGACGCCGGGGTAGGAGGCCCGGCAGCGGGAAAAGGCGGCGGGACAGCGCGGGTGGAAATGGCAGCCTGACGGGGGGTTGAGCGGCGAGGGGTGATCGCCCGCCAGGCGGATCACCTCCCGCTTCGTCGCCGCGTCGATCACCGGAACCGCCGAAAGCAGCGCCCGCGTGTACGGATGCTTCGGCTCGCCCAGCACCTCGTCCACCGCGCCGTGCTCCACGATGCGCCCGAGGTACATCACCGCGACCTCGTGCGCGAGGAACTCGATCACCGAGATGTTGTGGCTGATGAAGAGGTAGGCGAGCCCCTTCTTCGCCTGCAGGGCTTTCAGCAAATTGAGAATTTGCGCCTGCACGGAGACGTCGAGCGCGCTGGTCGGCTCGTCGCACACGATGAGGCGCGGCTCCACGGAAAGCGCGCGCGCGATGGCGATGCGCTGGCGTTGCCCGCCCGAGAACTCGTGCGGATAGCGGTACTTGATCTCGGGGGTGAGGCCCACCTCGGCGAGGAGCCGATCGATGCGCGCCTGGCGCTCGGCGCGGCCCGCCCCGAGGCCGAGCGCCGCCATGCCCTCTTCCAGCGTCTCGGCGACCCGCATCCTCGGGTTGAGCGAGGAATAGGGATCCTGGAAGATGATCTGGACGTCCTTGCGCCGCGACCTCAACTCGCCGCGCCCGAGGCGCGCCAGGTCCGCGCCGTCGAACAGCACCTCTCCCCCGGCCGGCTCGACCAGCCGCAGGATGCCCTTGCCCACGGTGCTCTTGCCGCAGCCCGATTCCCCGACCAGGCCGAGCGTCTTCCCGGATTCGATCGCGAGCGAGACGCCATCCACCGCCTTCACCTGACCGATCACGCGTTTGAGGACGCCCTTGTGGACGGGGAAGTGCACCTTGAGGTCGCGGACCGCAAGCAAGGGTGCAGCCGCGACTGAGGGATGAGGGATGAGGGATGAGGGACGAGGAATAACGGCAGTTTGACTCGAAGGTTTTCCCTCCGCCCTCCGCCCTCCGCCCTCATCGCTGTAGAGATGGCAGCGGGCCATCTGGCCATGGCCCGCGTCGTGCAAGGCCGGCGCCGCGCGGCGGCAGAGCTCCCAGGCCGCGTCGCAGCGCTCCGCGAAACGGCACCCGGCAAACTCGCGCGTGAGCGGCGGCACGGCTCCCGGGATCACCGCGAGCGGCTCGCCGCGCTTGTGGGCGGCGGGCAGCGAGTCGAAGAGCTTGCGCGAGTACGGATGCGCGGGCCGCGCAAAGAAAGCCTCGCGCGCGGCGGTCTCGACGATTTCCCCCGCGTACATCACCGCCACGCGGTGCGCCATTTCCGCAACGACCCCGAGGTCGTGCGTGATCAGCATGAGCGACATGCGGCGCTCCTTCTGCAGCTCGCGCAGAAGATCGAGGACCTCCGCCTGTATCGTCACATCGAGCGCGGTGGTGGGCTCGTCGGCGATGAGAAGCTCGGGGTCGCAGGCGAGCGCCATCGCGATCATCACGCGCTGCTTCATGCCGCCGGAGAGCTGGAACGGGTATTCGTGCCTGCGGCGGGCGGGCTCGGGCATGTGCACCGACTCGAGCAGCTCGAGCACGCGCGCCTCGAGCGCGGCGCCCTCGAGATCGGTGTGGCGCCTGAGCGCTTCCGCGATCTGGTCCCCCGCGGTCATCACCGGGTTGAGCGAAAGCACCGGCTCCTGGAAGATCACCGCGATGCGCCGCCCGCGTACGTTGCGCATCTCGGCCTCCGGAAGCCGCGTGAGGTCGCAGCCGTCGAGCTCGACCGAGCCGCCGACGATGCTGCCCGCGTCCGGCAGCAACCGCATGATCGAGAGCGCGGTCATCGACTTGCCGCAGCCCGACTCGCCGACCAGCGCGAAGGTCTCGCCGCGTTCCACCTCGAAGGAAACCCCGTCGACGGCCCGCACCACGGCCTCGCCGGTGTCGATCCAGGTCCTGAGGTTCCTGACGCTCAGTAACGGACGGGACTCGCTCATTCAATCCCCAACTGCGTGAGTCGTGATTCGTGAATCGTGAATCGGCTTGTTGAAACCATGAACTGTGATTCTTGAATCATGATTCAACTCCCACCGCCCCGCAGCGACCCCTCCTCAGGCAGGGCAATCCCACTCCCCTCCTCTCCGGGGCGGGGTGGCACGAAAGTGACGGGGTCGTGTGCCGAGCCACGAATCACGATTCACGAATCACGCCTTTTGAGCGGCAGGGCGCAAGCGCCGCACCGCGCGAATGCGCGGATCGAACGCGTCGCGCACCGCGTCCGCGACGAGGTTGGCCGAGAGCACCAGCACCAGCATGAACGAGAAGGCGGCGGTGAGCGACCACCAGACCATGGGCTCCCGCGCCATTTCCAGGCGCGCGCTGTTGATCATGGTGCCGAAGCTGATCGTCGAGGGGTCAACCCCCACGCCCACGTACGACAGCACCGCCTCCGCCAGCACCAGCCCGCTGAAGTCCATCACCACCGCGATCAGCACGATGTGCATGACGTTGGGCAGGATGTGGCGGGTGATGATGCGCAGATCGGACACGCCGAACGCGTGCGCCGCCTGGATGTACTCCATCTCGCGCAGCTTCAGCGCCTCGCCCCGCAGCAGCCGCGCGAGCCCGGTCCAGCTGGTCACGCCGAGGATCATGCACAGCAGCAGCAACCGCAGGTCCGCGCGCGCCGTCACGGTCTCGAACATCGCGGGGTGCGTCTCGATGTAGACCTGCACCATCAGCACGGCCGCGGCGATCAGCAGCACGCCGGGGATCGACGACAACGTGGTGTAGAGATACTGGATCAGGTCGTCCACCCAGCCCTTGAAGTAACCGGCCGCCACACCGAGCAGCAGCGCGAACGGCAGCATCACCAGCGTCGTGAGGGTGCCGATCACGAGCCCGGTGCGGACGCTCTTCAGCGCCAGGTAGAGCACGTCCTGGCCCACCTTGTCGGTGCCCAGCACGTGGTACTTGGCGCTCAACGCCAGCGCCGGCGCGGCAACCAGGAAGACGACGGCGAGTGTCGCGAGCACCGCGCGCCACGGCACCTCGGTCTCGCCGCGCCAGACGGCGCGCCAGACCCGGTCCGCCTTGGTCGCTTCCCGCCGCGCAAGCCATGCGCACAACAGCGCGGCGAAAACGATCCACAGGACGGCGCCCGCGGCGACACCCCACAGCGCGCGCCGCGCGATATCCGGCGCGCGCTCCTCCGCCGGGTTGCCGAGGTGCGCGCCGCCGTACTGGAGACGCGGATAGTCGCGCGCCGTCCGCCCGTCGGGCAGCTCGATGGTCTCCTTCGCGAAGAGATGGGCGGCGAGCGGCGCCGAGTAGGTCTTCTCCTTGCGCGTCCGCAGCGGCGAGGCGATGGCGTCGAATACGCTCAGCACCTCGACCGCATAGACCGTCTTGCCGTCCTCGCCGGGCAGCGCGGGCCGGTAGTGCACCGAGTCGAGCAGGCCGATCGCGACGAAGAAGACGAGGACGGTCGCGGCCGACATGCCGCTCGCGCTCCGCGCCACCTTGCGCCACGGCGCCGCCAGGTGCTCGTGACGGCGCACGTGCCACGCGAAGACGGCGACCACTGCCGCGAGCACGTAGATCAGCGCGTCGGTCCACAGGATGACGGGGCTAAACGGCATCATGCGTGATTCGTGAACAGTGAGCAGTGAGTGGACAAATCACGGAGCATTCGCGCCCCGATCAAGTGCTTCTCCGGGATCTCGCAAGACAGACGGTTTCGGTCCAATCGACTCACGACTCGCCGCTCATCATTCCCGCTTCACTCAAACCGGACCCGGGGATCGACCAGCGTGTACGAGAGGTCAGTCAGGATGAGGCCCACGATGTAGAGCACGGAGCCCAGGAACACCATGGCCCGCACGATCGCAAAGTCCTGCGAGTTGATCGCGTCTATGGTGTAGCTGCCCAGCCCCGGAACCGCAAAGAACGCCTCGGTGATGAGGCTCCCCATGAACAGCAGCGGGATCACCACCACCACGCCGGTCAGGATCGGGATCATCGCGTTCTGCAGCACGTGGCGGAACAGCACGCGCGCCTCGGAGAGGCCTTTCGCGCGCGCCGTGCGCACGTAGTCCTTGTTCATCTCCTCGATGAAGATGGTGCGGTACCAGCGGGTGTTGGCGCCGATGCCGCTCACGACGCCCACCAGAACCGGCAGCGCGAGGAACTTGAACGCGTCCACCCCCCCTTCATAGCCGGAGATGGGCACGAGATTCAAGAGCTTCCCCACGAGATACTGGCCGCCGATAATGTAGAACAGCCCCGAGATCGACATCATCGCGACGCAGGCGATGACCCCCCACAGGTCCACGTAGGTCGCCCGGAAGAAAGCCATCGTGAGCGCAAACGTGATGTAGGCCGCGAGCCCGACGAGGAACACGGGCAACGCGATGGCGAGGCTCGCCCACATGCGCGTCGCGATGTCATAGCCGATGTCGCGCCCTTGGTCGGAGCGCCCGAACTCGAAGGCGAAGAGCTTGACCGACTTCTGGTAGAAGATCGTTTCCTCGATTTTCTCCTGGCAAGCGCGAAACAACGAAAGGCCCAGCCCGATCGGCCTGAGATCGATCAGGTTCTTCTCGCATCTCGCATCCGGGTTGAAGAGAAGCGGCTTGTCGTAGCCCCTCTCCTCCTTCCACTTGGCGATCGCCTCGGGCGTCACGCGTTTCACCCCGAGGTGCACGCTCGCCATGTCGTCCGGGCTGTTGACCACGAAGAACAGGGCGAAGGTGATGACGTTCACCCCGATCAGGATCGGGATCGCGTAGAGGATGCGCCGGATGATGTAAGCGATCATTTGAGAAGCGTGATTCGTGAGTCGTGATTCGGCTCCCGCCACCTGACCGTGCGGCAGGAGGGCAACTGCAAGAACACTTCCGTCCTCGTCGAGGAGGGGCGGCACGATAGCGACGGGGTGGTCACTCGCATCACCAAGCACGATTCACGAATCACGCCGTTGCGGTCTGGCGCTCGCGGCGGCAGTAGGTCCTGATGGCGGGAACCAGGGAAAGGCCCACCACTGCGAGCAGGGCCACCGCCGGCCACACCACCGGCCGGTTCCACTCGCGGCGCAATTTCTCGCGCAGGGCGGGGTCGATGCGCTCGTACTTCAGGGCGTTGTTCGCCATCTGGTTGGGCTTGACGTTCGCGACCCAGGCGTGGTGCAGCGTGTAGTCCTTGGGGAAGAAGCTCCACACCCAGGGCGCGTCCTGGCGCGCGATCGCGACCATGCGGTCGATGATCGCCTGCCGCTCGGGGCCGTTCGACATGTTCTTCATCCGCTCGAAGAGGCGATCGAACTCGGGGTTCTCGTAGTTGGACGCGTTCTCGCCCTGCGTCTTCACCTTGCTCTGCGCCCCGTGCAGCAGGAACAGAAAGTTCTCGGGGTCGGGATAGTCCGCGTTCCAGCCGAGGAAGTAGAGCTGGGTCGCGCCCCTGCGCAGCTTGTCCTGGAAGCGGTTCCAGTCGGTGGCGCGGATCGCGAGCTGCACGCCGATCTTGTCGAACTGCTTCACATACCAGTCGAGCCGCGATTTCGCATCGGGACCGGTCGCCGTGACGTCGAGGTTGATGAGCAGCGGCTGCCCGGTCGTCGCCTCGCGCCCGTTGGGGAAGCCGGCTTCCGCGAGGAGCTTTTTCGCGTGCTCGATCGACTTCCTCCGCGGCGCGCCGTCCTGCCACTCGTACACGTAAGGATTCACGCCGTCCTCGCCTTCGCGGTAGCCGAAAATGCCGGGCGGCACCGGGCCCTGCGCCGGAATGCCGCGGCCGTTGCGGAAGATCGAGATGAACTCCTCCTGGTCGATCGCGATCGAGATGGCGTGGCGCAGCTTGCGCGCGCGCTCGGTGTAGCCGCCCACCACCGGATCGAGCATGTTGAAGCCGAGATAGAACACGCTCGTCGCGACCGAGGTGAGGAGCCGGATCCCGCGCGCCTGCATGTCGTCCGAGAGCGTCACGTCGCCCTGCCCCGTGAACTGCACCGCCTGGTCGAAGGTGTCCGAGCTGATGCCCGAGGCATCGTAATAGCCCTGCAGGAACTTGTTCCAGTACGGGATCTGCTCCCGCTCCAGGCTGAACACCACCTTGTCGATGAACGGGAGCGGCCTGCCGGCGTCCGCGAGCAGCCCGGCCGCGGCGTCGCCCGCCTCGCCCTCGCCGGGGTAGACCTCGCCCCGGTAGTTGGGGTTGCGCTCGAGCACCATCTGGCGGTTGGGATTGTTGACCGTCAGCATGTAGGGCCCGGTGCCGATCGGGAACCAGTCGAGCGAGATGTTTTTCTCCGCCATGCCCGGCTGCGCGTAGAAACGGTCGGCCTCGGGCGGGATCGGCGCGAAAAACGGCATCGCCAGCCAGTACGCGAATTGCGGATACTTGCCGCGCACGCGGATGCGGTAGGTGTAGCGGTCGAGCACCTGCGCGCCCGCGATCTCGAAGCGCGTGAGATCGAGGAAGCCTCCCTCGGCAGCCGCTTTGTCGGCCGCGGCGAGTTCCTGCGCCAGCTCCTTCAGCCCCACGATGTAATCGCTCATGAGCTGCATGATGGGCGAATGCAGGCGCGGGTGCGCGAGGCGCTTCACCTGGTGCACGTAGTCCGCGGCGACGAGCTCGCGCGTGCCCCGCAGCCCGAAGTCGCCGATGGCATGCACGCCGTCGAGATCGCCCGCCTTGAGGTCGTGATACGCGTAGCGGCCTTGAGCGTCCTTCGCCAGCGCCGGGTGCGGTTGATAAAGGATGCCCGGCCTGATGCGGATCACGTAATCGCTGTAAGCAACCTCCTTCGCATCGGCCGCCTCGGGGAGGCGGCGGCCGCCCGCGTCGTAGAGCCGGGGCCGCGGCACCTCCGCAGCGGCGAAGGCGACGAGCTCATAGGGCCGCTTGAGGTAGTGATACTGCAGCGGCGGCTGGTAGATGTTCGCGATGAACGCATACTCGTTGGCGCTGTACGACTGCACCGGGTCGAGGTGCTTGGGACGCTCCGAGAACGACGAATAGAGGATGTTGGCGCCGGCGTCCCGCGCCGGGTACGGGTCGTTCCACGGCGCGCCGCCGCATCCGGCAACGAACGCGACCGCGATCAGGAGCCCGCGGGAAAAACCAGCACGCATCGGCGAAAAGTGTAGCCCATCTGGCCGCACCGCGTGAGTCGCGAGCCGTGAATGGCGAGTGATTGAGGCGTTGCCAATCGCGTTAGAGGCCGTGGTCGATTCGCCACCCGCCACTCACGCTTCCGGCAGCTATAATGGCGCGAACCGTGTCCGCACGGAAGACAACAAGGAACCGCCAATGGGCTTGCTGCAGGACAAGAGGATCCTCGTCACCGGGCTCCTTTCCAATCGTTCCATCGCCTACGGCATCGCCCGGGCGCTCGCGCGCGAGGGAGCAGCGCTCGCGTTCACCTACCAGAACCAGGAGCTGCGCGGGCGCGTCGAGCAGCTCGCCCGGGATTTCGGCAGCGTGCCGCTGCTGCCCTGCGATGTCGCCGCCGACGAGCAGATCGCGGCCCTGTTCTCGGAGCTCGGCACGGAGTGGCGGGGGCTCGACGGCCTGGTGCATTCGATCGCGTTTGCGCCGCGCGAGGCGTTGAAGGGCGAGCTGCTCGAGGGGCTCACGCGCGAGGCGTTCCGCATCGCGCACGAGGTGAGCGCCTACAGCTTCGCCGCGCTCGCCAGGGCGGCGCTGCCCCTGATGGAGGGGCGCAAGAGCGCGCTCCTCACGCTCACCTATCTCGGCGCGGTGCGGGCGGTGCCCAACTACAACGTGATGGGGCTCGCGAAGGCAAGCCTGGAGGCGTGCGTGCGCTACCTCGCGCAGAACCTCGGGCCGAGGGGCATCCGGGTGAACGGCATCTCCGCCGGTCCGATCAAGACGCTCGCCGCGGCCGGCATCAGCGGCTTCGGCAAGATCCTGAAGTTCGTCGAGGACAACGCGCCGCTCCGGCGCAACGTGACGATCGAGGACGTGGGCAACGCCGCCGCGTTCCTGATGAGCGATCTCGCCTCCGGCATCACCGGCGAGATCACCTACGTCGACGGCGGCTTCAACACGGTCGTCGGCGGCATGAAAGCGGAATGATGAGCGCAGAGTGCAGAATGCAGAGTGAAAGATCAGCGGCGAGGTCGCGAACCGGCTTCCCGCTCATCATTCATCACTGCCCTCTCTCGAGCTCCACCTTGTTGATCGTGACCTCGGCCTTCTGCTTGAGGCTCGCGACGTACGCGCTGAACGCCTCCTGCCCGAGCACCTGGCGCAGGGCCTCCCCGAACGCCTGGCGCCTCTCGGCCGGAATGCTCGCCGCCTCCTGCACGCGCGTCACCCGCAGCACCGTGTAGCCTCCCTGCGGGTTCTCGACGCCGGCATAGGCGGGCAGCTTCGTGACATCGGCGCGGAATGCCTGGCGCACGACGGCCTCGCCCACGCCCTTTCCCTCGGCGCGGCTCACGAGCTGCGGTGCGCTCCAGGCAGCGGCCACGCTCTTGCCCTGCCTCAACTCCCCGAGCTGGCGAGCGCCTTCCTGCGCCGCCAGCTTTGCCGCCTCGCGTAAAGCGAACCGCTTTTCGATCCCCGCGCGCACCTCACCGAACGGCTGCATGGCGGCCGGCTTGTGCTCGATCACGCGGGCGGCGACGATGGTGCCGGGCGCCACCTCGATCGCCTCCGTGTTGCGCCGGCTTTTCACGACCTCGTCCGAAAAAATCGCGGCGAGCAGTTTCGGGCTGCCGAGGACAGCGGGCTCGGCCCGCCCGCGCGTGATCCAGCCGCTCGCCTGCGGCGCGGCCTTGATCAACTCCGCCGCCGGCTTGAGGCTCTCGGACTGCTCGTAGACCGCGTTGTTGAACTGATCGGCCGCCTCCGCAAACCTCCTCGCGGCGAGCTGCTGCTTCAGCTCCCGCTCGATCTCGCCGCGCACCTCCTCGAAGGGCTTCACCTGGGCCGCCTGGACGGACGTGAGACGAATGATGTGAAATCCGTGCCTCGTCGCGACCGGCGCCGAAATCTCGCCCGGCTTCAGCTTGAACAGGGCCTCCTCGAACTCGGGGACATCCTTCATCGAGCCCCGGCTGATGAAGCCGAGGTCCCCGCCCCGGGCCGCCGAGCCCGGGTCCTGCGAGTGCTGCCTGGCGAGCTCGGCGAAGGCCGCCGGCTTCTGCGCAAGCCGCTTGTAGAGGTCATCGGCCCTCGCGCGCGCTTTCTCCCCCGCATCGGCGCCGGCCGTGGAATCGACGCCGATCAGTATGTGGCTCGCCTGGCGCGATTCCTTGACCTCGAACCGGGCGCGGCGGCTCTCGTACTGGGCCCGCACCTCCGCCGGGTCCACCTGGACTTGCGCGAGCAGCGATTCGAGCGAGAGCACGACGTATTCGACCCGCACCTGCTCGGGAACCTGGAATTCGGCCGGGTTGGCCTCGTAATGCTTCCGTGCGGCGTCCTCCCCGAGCCTCACCTCGCCCAGGAATTTGTCCGCAGCGATGGTGTAGTGGCTCACCTCGCGCCTCTCCTCGGAGAGCCTGGCCAGGCGTTCGGTCACGCTCCTCGAAACGAAAGCGCCGCCGTTATAGGCCCCGGAGAGCTGCTGCAGGATCATATCCTGCCGCATGCGCGCCTCGAACATCGCGGAAGTCATGCCCTCGGCCTTCAGGAACTGCTGGTAACGGGCGAAGGAGAACTGGTTCGACTCGTCCCGGAACACGGGCAGCTCGCCGATGATGCGCTGCAGCTGCGCATCGCTCAGGGTCATCCCGGAGCGCAGCGCCCGATCGAGCAGCAGGCGCCGCTGAATGACGCCCTCCAGCGTGGCGTAGCGCAGCTCGGGGCTGTCCAGCACCGCCGCGTCGAGCTGTCCGCCCGTCACGCGCCGCAGCGTGTCCTGCCGCTCGCGCAGCGCCTGGCTGAATTCCTGCTGCGTGATGCGGTAGTCGCCCACGCGCGCCACGGTCCGGGCGGTGTCGGTGAAGCGGAAGTAGGAGTCGATGCCGAAAAAGGCGAACGGGATCAGGATGATCGCGAGGACGATCTGGATCAGCCGCTTGTTCTTTGTGACGAAATCAAACATCGGTCGAGAAGCGTGACTGGTAACTGGTGACTGGCGACTGGTGAATCCCGACTTGTGCCATGGGCGGCGAAAGAAACTTTCGAGTCACGATTCACGATTCACGAGTCGCCAAGGAAAAGGGCGAACCGGGTTCGCCCTTTTCGAAAACTGGCGGAGCGGACGGGACTCGAACCCGCGACCCCCGGCGTGACAGGCCGGTATTCTAACCGACTGAACTACCGCTCCGTAATATAGTGCGGAATGCAGAGTGATGAGTGATGAATGGAACCCCGCCGAACCGCCGTTCATTCTGCACTCTGCACTCCGCACTCCGCACTCATTTCGTGGTGGGTGCTGAGAGGATCGAACTCCCGACCTTCGCCTTGTAAGAGCGACGCTCTACCAACTGAGCTAAGCACCCTTAAAACGGACGCTTCGCGCCGTTTTAAGGGTGCGCGATCGAACCGGCAGCGCGCTGCCGTTCATCGCGCACCCCGGCACACGCACATCCGCGCCGGCCGGCAGCCGCTAGAAGCACTTTGGGGCAGGCCGCGAGGATTCCCGCGCCCGCCCCAATGGGTACCGCCGGATTGCAGCCGGGCAGTTAGTTTACCGCGTCTTTCAACGCCTTGCCAGCGTTGAACTTCGGCACCTTGGCGGCGCCGATGCGGATTTCCTCGCCGGTGCGCGGGTTGCGCCCCACGCGCGCGGCGCGCCTGCCCACGCGGAAGGTGCCGAATCCCACCAGCGTGACCGTCTGCCCCTTTTTCAGGGCGCCCTTGATCGCGGCGAGCGCTCCGTCGAGCGCCTTCTCGGAGACGGACTTGGAAATGCCCGCGGACTTCGCAACGACTTCGACGAGATCAGCCTTGTTCACGATTATCCCCTTTGCGACGATGACGGAAATGGTCCTTCGCCGAAGCCGGCCTCCGGGAAGCCGAGGGGCGGCAGCGCGAAACGATCTCTCTGGCTGGTATGGCGGCGGACGCCGCTCGAAAACCTCTTCGCACTTTATAGCAAGCGCGAAAAGCCGCTGTCAAGAAACGCGTGAGAATTTGCGCGCGTTTTCCGTCTTTCGGTTGCGCCGATCGTCACACGGCACGTTTCGGACCCGTTGAGGCGTGACCGAGCGCGTGACTGACAGGGGGTTGACCGTTGACGCGGGAGCGGCGAAACACGACGGATAATGCGTGACTTGCATCACGGGCCGCGACTCGCCGGTAATACCGTTCGAGGTTTCGTGGCTCGCCGGGCCTGGCTCGCGGAGCGCCCGTTGTCCGCGTAACCCCCTGAAATCGCTGCTAAGGAATTTGCCGGACCGACGTCCGGCAAATTCCTAATGCTTGACGGCGGCCGGAGCCGGCGCTTCGGTGACCGGCGGCAGCTGCGGGGCGACTTCCTGCTCGTCCGCCAGCGGCTCGGGCTTGCGCTCGAGCGCCATCTCGAGCACGGTATCGATCCACTTCACCGGGTGAATGTCGAGGCGGTTCTTGACGTTATCGGGGATTTCCGCGAGGTCCTTCACGTTTTCCTCGGGAATGAGAACCGTCTTGATCCCGCCGCGATGCGCCGCGAGCAGTTTCTCCTTCAGCCCGCCGATCTGCAGCACCTCGCCGCGCAGCGTGATCTCGCCCGTCATCGCGACGTCCGCGCGCACCGGGTTGCCGGTCAGCGCCGACACCATGGCCGTGCAAATGCCGATGCCGGCGCTCGGGCCGTCCTTGGGCGTCGCGCCTTCCGGCAGGTGGATGTGGATGTCGTTCTTCTGGTAGAAATCCGGCGCGATGCCGAGGCGCTTCGAGCGGCTGCGAACGACCGACAGCGCGGCCTGCACCGATTCCTGCATCACTTCGCCCAGCTTGCCGGTGGTGGTCATCTTGCCCTTGCCGGGCATGATGACGGCCTCGATAGTGAGGAGTTCCCCGCCGACCTCGGTCCAGGCGAGCCCCGCGACCTGTCCGACCTGGTTCTTCTTCTCGGCCATGCCGAAGGTGTAGCGCCGCACGCCGAGGTACTTGTCGAGACTGCGCGCGCTGACCGCGACCTTGCGCTCCTCGCCTTCGCGCACCAGGGTCTTCACCACCTTGCGGCAGATCTTGGAGAGCTCCCTCTCGAGCGCCCGCACGCCCGCTTCCCGCGTGTAGTAGCGGATGATGTCGCGCACGGCGCTCTCCGAGATGGCGAGCTCCTCGGGCTTCAACCCGTGGTTCTTCATCAGCTTCGGCAGCAGGTGCTTCAACGCGATGTTGACCTTCTCGTCCTCCGTGTAGCCCGAGAGCCGGATCGTCTCCATCCGGTCGAGCAGCGCCGCCGGAATGTTGAGCGTGTTGGCCGTGCACACGAACATCACGTCCGAGAGGTCGTACTCGACCTCGACGTAATGGTCGACGAAGGTGTGGTTCTGCTCGGGGTCGAGCACCTCGAGCAGCGCGCTCGCCGGGTCGCCCCGGAAGTCCATCCCCATCTTGTCCACTTCGTCGAGCAGGAAGAGCGGGTTCCTCACGCCCGCCTTGCTCATGTTCTGCAGGATCTTGCCCGGCATCGAGCCGATGTAGGTGCGCCGGTGCCCGCGGATCTCCGCTTCGTCGCGCACGCCGCCGAGCGACATGCGGATGAACTTGCGGTTGGTCGCGCGCGCGATCGACTGTCCGAGCGAGGTCTTGCCCACGCCGGGGGCGCCGACCAGGCACAGGATCGGGGCCTTCAGCTTGTCCACGCGCTGCTGCACGGCGAGGTACTCGACGATGCGCTCCTTCACCTTCTCCAGGCCGTAATGGTCCTCGTTCAGGATCTTTTCCGCGGCCACGAGGTCGGTGCTGATCTTGCTCTTCTTCTTCCACGGGAGCGCCACCAGCGTGTCGATGTAGTTGCGCACCACGGTGGCCTCGGCCGACATGGGCGACATCAGCCGCAGCTTCTTCAGTTCCGCCTCGGCCTTCTTGCGCGCCTCCTTGGGCATGTGCGCGGACTTGATGCGCTTCTCGATCTCGTCGAGGTCGGCGCCCTCCTCCATCTCGCCGAGCTCCTTCTGGATCGCCTTCACCTGCTCGTTGAGATAGTACTCGCGCTGGCTCTTCTCCATCTGGCGCTTCACGCGCCCGCGGATGCGCTTCTCCACCTGCAGGATCTCGAGCTCGCCCTCGACCAGCTTCAACAGGTGATCGAGCCGCTGCTTGACGTCCACCATCTCGAGCACCTCCTGCTTCTGCTCGAGCTTGAGCGGCAGGTGCGCCGCGATGGTGTCGCCCAGGCGCCCCGCCTCGTCGATGCCCGCGAGCGAGGTGAGGATCTCGGGCGGGATCTTCTTGTTGAGCTTCACGTACTGGTCGAACTGCTGGATCATGGTGCGCCGCATCGCCTCGGTCTCGTGATCGACCGTGATATCCGCCGCGATGGGCGTCACTGACACGACGTAGTGCGTCTTGGCGTCGGTGACCTCGCGGATCCTGGCGCGCTGGTTGCCCTCGACCAGCACCTTGACGGTGCCGTCCGGGAGCTTGAGCATCTGCAGGATGTTGGCGATGCTGCCAATGGAATAGAGGTCCTCCGGGCCCGGATCGTCCTTCGCCGCCGACTTCTGGGCAACGAGCACGATGCTTTTCCCCGCCTCCATCGCGGTTTCGAGCGCCTTGATCGACTTGGGGCGCCCCACGAACAGCGGAATCACCATGTGCGGGAACACCACCACGTCGCGCAGCGGCAGCAACGGCATCTGGGTCAGGTTGAGCTCTTCAGGCATCGTCTGTCACCGGGCAGGGTTGGATACGGTTGGATACGCGGAACATGGGGGAAATTCCCCGAAATTCAAGCGCAAATCCCACGCTCATGATTCCAAACCATTTTCGCGCTCGGGCCCGCTCAATGCGCGGACCCGGCCACCTTGGGCTGATCGGCGTAGATCAGTAGCGGCGCCGCATCCGATGCGATGGTGTTCTCGTCCACCACGACCTTGACCACGTTCTCCATCGAGGGCAGATCGAACATGGTGTTGAGCAGCGTGTGCTCGAGGATCGAGCGCAGGCCCCGGGCGCCGGTCTTGCGCTCGAGGGCGCGCCGCGCGACCGCCTTCAACGCGCCCTCGCGCACCTCGAGCTCGACGCCTTCCATTCCGAACATCTTCTGGAACTGCTTGAGCAGCGCGTTCTTGGGCTGGGTGAGGATCTGGATCAGGGCCTGCTCGTCGAGCTCCTCGAGCGTCGCCACCACCGGCAGCCGCCCGACGAACTCGGGAATCAGCCCGTACTTGATGAGGTCCTCGGGCTGCACGTCGCGCAGGACCTTGGTGATGTCCTTGCGGTTGTCCTTGGAGCGCACTTCGGCCCCGAAGCCGATGCCGCCCTTCTCCGAGCGCGCGCGGATGATCTTGTCGAGCCCGTCGAACGCGCCGCCGCAGACGAAGAGGATATTCGTGGTGTCCACCTGCACGAACTCCTGGTTGGGGTGCTTGCGCCCGCCCTGCGGCGGCACCGAGGCGATGGTGCCCTCGATCAGCTTCAGCAGCGCCTGCTGCACCCCCTCGCCGGAGACGTCGCGCGTGATCGAGGGGTTGTCGGACTTGCGCGAGATCTTGTCGATCTCGTCGATGTAGACGATGCCGCGCTGCGCCTTCTCGACGTCGTAGTCGCACTTCTGCAGCAGCTTCTGGATGATGTTTTCCACGTCCTCGCCCACGTAGCCCGCCTCGGTGAGGGTGGTCGCGTCCGCCATCACGAACGGGACATTCAGCAGCCGCGCCAGCGTCTGCGCGAGCAGCGTCTTGCCCGAGCCGGTCGGCCCGATCAGCAGGATGTTCGACTTGGCGAGCTCGACGTCGTCGTTCTTGGCAAGCGTCTTCAGCCGCTTGTAATGGTTGTAGACCGCGACCGACAGGATCTTCTTGGCGAGATCCTGCCCGATCACGTACTGGTCGAGTATGCCGCGGATCTCGCGCGGCACCGGGAGATCGGACTTGGCGCCCTTCCCCCCGTGCTCGCCCTGGGTCTCCTCGCGGATGATGTCGTTGCACAGCTCGATGCATTCATCACAGATGAACACCGACGGCCCCGCGATGAGCTTGCGCACCTCGTGCTGGCTCTTGCCGCAGAACGAGCAATACAGCAGTTTTTCGCCGCCCACTTTGTCCGACATACGCGCTTCCGGGTCCCCCGAGGTTACGACAATGAGGCCACGCTTTCGGTTCTGCTCACGAGCACCCGGTCCGCGATCCCGTACTTCACCGCCTCTTCCGCACCCATGAAGAAGTCGCGGTCGGTGTCGCGCTCGATGGTCTTGATGTCCTGGCCGGTATGCTTGGCGAAGATCTCGTTCAGCCGCGCCTTGAGGTAGAGGATCTCCCGGGCGTGGATCTCGACGTCAGCCGCCTGGCCCTGGAAGCCGCCCATCGGCTGGTGGATCATCACCCGCGAGTTGGGCAGGCAGTGGCGCTTGCCCTTGGTGCCGGCCGCGAGCAGCAGCGCCCCCATGCTCGCCGCCTGGCCGATGCAGAGGGTGGACACGTGCGGCTTGATGAACCGCATCGTGTCGTAGATCGCAAGCCCCGCCGAAACCGATCCGCCCGGCGAATTGATGTAGAACGAGATCTCCTTGTCCGGGTTCTCGGACTCGAGGTATAGAAGCTGCGCCACGATCAGGTTGGCGGTGACCTCGGTCACCGGCCCGACCAGGAACACGACGCGCTCCTTCAACAGGCGCGAATAGATGTCGTAGGCACGCTCTCCGCGCCCGCTTTGCTCGATGACCATCGGGATCAACCCGAGGCCCTGTGGTTCGGTGAAACCTGCCATTACTGATTCCCCATCAATTCATCAAAACTCACCGCCGTATCGGCGACCTTCGCGACGCCGAGCGCCCAGGCGACGATATTATCCTCGAGCACGGCGGACTCGATTTCGCGCAGCCGCTCGGGCGACGCGTAGAACCATTTCACGACTTCCTCGGGGCGCTCGTAGCTTTGGGCCTGCTCCTCCACGGCCGCCCGCACCTGTTCGGGCCCGGCGTGGAGATTATGCGCCTTCACGAGCTCCGCCAGAATCAACCCCAGGCTGACCCGGCGCTGCGCCTGTTTCTCGAAAAGATCGGCGGGCAAGGCGGCGTCGCCGGTGATCCTCACCCCGCGCGCCGCGAAGTCCTGGCGCGCCGCGCTCTGCAGGCGCTCGATCTCGGCCTGCACCAATGCCCTGGGTGCCTCGATCTTCGTGGCGTCGAGGAGAGCCTGCATGACCTGGTCCTTCACGCGGCTCTTCAGCCTCGCCCTCACCTCGCGCTCGAGGTTGGCCCTCACCTCCGCGCGCATCTTGCCGAGATTGCCGTCGCCGACCCCGAGGCTTTTCGCGAACTCGGCATCGATTTCCGGCAAATGCGGCGCGGCGACCTGCTTGACGGTGACCTCGAAACGCGCCGTTTTTCCCGCCACTTCCTTTTCATGATAATCGTCTGGGAAGCGCAATTCAAACGCCTTCGACTCGCCCGCGCTCATGCCGGCGACGTTGTCTTCGAAACCGGGCAGCAGCCGGCCCTCGCCGAGCAGCACCGCCTGCTCCTTGCCGCTCGAGCCCCGGAACTCCTCGCCGCCGATCGTGCCGCGGAAATCGAGAATGACGCGATCGCCGGTCTGCGCCGCGCGCGCCGCCGGCTCGAAACGCACCCGCTGCTTGCGCATGACCTCGATCGTGCGCTCCACGTCGGCCTCGCCCACTTCGAACACCGGGCGCCGGACGGTCGCGCCCGCGATGTCGCCCACCGCCACCTCGGGATAGACCTCGAACGTGGCGCTGTACTGGAACTCCGCCGCGCCCTCGCCCAGGGGCTTCGGCTCGAACTGCGGGTAGCCCGCGATCCGCAGGTTCTGCTGGCGGACGGCTTCGCCGAAACTGCGCTGCATGGCGTCTCCCAGTACTTCCTGCCGCACCTGCACGCCGAAGTGCTGCGCAACGCCCTTGAGCGGCACCTTGCCCGGACGAAAACCGCGGAGCTTCACGGTGCGCGACAGCCGCTTCAGGCGGTTTTCCACCTCGCTCGCTATTTCCGCGGCGGGCAACGTCACGCTAAGGCGCCGTTCGAGCTCGCTCAATCTTTCCAAGTTTGCCTGCATCCTTCAGTGGGACTCCATCTGCCGGGGCTTCCAGGTCCGCCAGCCGGCCGGCGCCGTGACCGGCGATGGCCCGCTTCGGCCTCCCGCACCCTTTGGTGCGAAAGGAGGGACTCGAACCCCCATGCCTTGCGGCGCCAGAACCTAAATCTGGTGCGTCTACCAATTCCGCCACTTTCGCCAGTTTGTCATTGTAATATAATTGGCTGCGCGCCGAAAGTTTGCAACTTGTCTTAAGGTTTCTTCACAGCGCATTGAAAACAATCAGGTTTCGCCTGGCCGCCGATGGCCGTCGACCACTACGAGAACTTCCCGGTCGCTTCCCTCCTTTTGCCGCCCCGTTTTCGCCATCCGGTAGCGCAAATCTACCGGTTCGCAAGGGAGGCTGACGACTTTGCGGACGAGGGCAGCGCGCCCGACGGCGTGAGACTGGAGCGGCTCGAGCGCTTCCGGGAGCAATTGCGCAGGATCGAGCGCGGCGCGGCGCCCGACATCCCGTGGTTTGCGGCACTCGGCGAAGCGATCCGCGTCCACCGGCTTCCGCTCGACGCCTTCTACGATCTCCTTTCGGCATTCGCCCAGGATGTCACCCAGAAGCGTTACGGCAATTTCGCCGCGGTCCTTGACTACTGCCGGCGCTCGGCCAACCCGATCGGCCGCCTGCTCCTCGTGCTCTACGGCGCGGCCACCCCGCAGAACCTCCGCTACTCGGACGCGGTGTGCTCGAGCCTGCAGGTGATCAACTTCCTGCAGGACGTCGCGATCGACTATCGCAAGGGGCGAATCTACCTGCCGCTCGACGAGATGGCGGGTCTCGGCGTCACCGAGGAACAGATCGCCCGCGGCGACGCGGGCGGCAACTGGCGCGCCTTCATCGCGTTCCAGATCGACCGCGCGCGCGACATGCTGATGAGCGGCGCCCCGCTCGGGCGCGCGTTGAAGGGACGCGTCGGCCTCGAAACGCGCATGATCGTTGCGGGCGGCGACCGCATACTCTCGAAGATCGCCGCGGCGGGCGGCGATGTGTTCCGGCACCGGCCAGTCCTGAAGTGGTTCGATTGGCCATTGCTTCTGGCGCGTTCGCTCCCGGTGCGTGAGTCGTGATTCGTGAGTCGTGGGCAGACTAGCCTTGTGACAGGGAGTCAAAACAGGTCGTTTTCCACTCACCATTCGCCATTCACCATTCACGCCTTTTGCAGGAGCTAGATGGACCCGCACCAGTACTGCCAGCGAAAAGCCGCCGCCAGCGGCTCGAGCTTCTACTACGGCTTTCTCTTCCTGCCCGAGGACCGGCGCCGCGCCATCACCGCGCTCTACGCGTTCTGCCGCGAAGTGGACGACGTGGTGGATGAATGCTCGGACGCGGCAGTGGCGCGCATGAAGCTTGCCTGGTGGCGCAAGGAGATCGGGGCGGTCTACAGCGGCAGCCCGCAGCACCCGGTCGCACGCGCGCTTGCTTCCCTCCTCCCGCGCTACAGGCTGCCCGAAGAACGCCTGAACGAGATCATCGATGGCATGGAGATGGACCTCGAGCGCAATCGCTACCCGGACTTCGAGGCACTCAAGCTCTACTGCCACCGGGTGGCAGGCGTGGTCGGGCTGCTCTCGGCGGAGATCTTCGGCTACGAGGACGCGCGCACGCTCGACTATGCCGCCGATCTCGGCCTGGCGTTCCAGTTGACCAACATCATCCGCGACGTGGGCGAGGACGCGCGCCGCAACCGCATCTACCTGCCGCTCGATGAGCTCGCGCGCCACGGCGTCGATGTGGCGGACCTCGTGCAGGGACGCGAAACCGGTGATTTCCGGCGCCTCATGGAATTGCAGATCGAGCGCACCCACGATTGCTATCGCCAGGCTTTCTCCAAGCTGCCGCCCGTGGACCGCCCGGCGCAGCGCCCCGGCATCATCATGGCGGCGATCTACCAGGCACTGCTGGAAGAGATCCGCGCCGAGGGCTGCCACGTGCTGACGCAGCGTACTGCGCTCACTCCGGTCCGCAAGCTCTGGATCGCCTGGAAAACCTGGATCCGAGGTTGAACTCTGTGAATGGTGAATGGTGAATGGTGAGTAGACGGAGACCCCGGACGTAATTTCGCTTCTTCCATTATTCCCCGGAATTCCGCGCGAAGCAGTCCGCCGAGGAGATCCCGGTCGGCCGCTACGGCGAGCCGGAGGAGCTTGCGTGCCTTGCCGTCTTCCTCGCCTCGCCGGTCGCGCGCTACATCACCGGGGCGGTGTTGCCGGTGGACGGCGGGCTGCGCCGCTACGCCTTTTAACTGCGTGAATCGTGAATCGAGTTGCCCCCTCGTCCCACGCCTGTCCCCCAAATTGGGGGCGAGGGAAGTCGAAGGTCGAATCGCGACCCACGAATCACGCCTTTGAATTGCCGTGAGACCGGGGGCGTATAATTTCCGCGAAACTCGCAGGAGCGTCCAATATGCAGACCAAGATCCCGTGTGTGCTGATGCGCGGCGGCACGTCGCGCGGCCCGTTCTTTCTCGCCCACGATCTTCCTGCGGACCCGCAGCTGCGCGCCGAGGTGCTGCTCGCGGCGATGGGCTCGCCGCACGAATACCAGGTGGACGGCATCGGCGGCGCCAATCCCCTCACCAGCAAGGTGGCGATCGTGAGCCCCTCACGCCATCCCGGGGCGGACGTGGATTATCTCTTCGCGCAGGTGCTGGTGAACGAGCGGCGGGTGGACACCAAGCCCAACTGCGGCAACATGCTGGTGGCGGTCGGGCCGTTCGCGATCGAATCCGGTCTCGTGCCGGCGCAGCATCCCGAGACGACGGTGCGCATTCTCAACGTCAACACCGAGGCGCTGGTCGAGGCGATCGTCCAGACTCCGGGCGGGAAGGTCGAGTACGCCGGCGATACCGCGATCGACGGCGTGCCCGGCACCGCCTCGCCGGTGAAGCTCAATTTCAAGAGCGCCATCGGCGCGGTCACCGGCAAGATGCTGCCGACGGGCCGCCCGCTCGACGTGATCGACGGGGTGGACGTGAGTTGCGTGGATGTGGCGATGCCGATGGTGCTCATGCGCGCCGAGCAATTGGGCAAGAGCGGTCACGAGTCGGCCGCCGAGCTCGATGCCGACAAGGAGCTCATGGCGCGCATGGAAGCGATCCGCCGCAAGGCCGGCGTCCTGATGGGCATGGGCGATGTCTCCAAGCTCGTGGTGCCCAAGCTCGGGCTGCTCTCGAGCCCGCGCAAGGGCGGCACGATCACCTCGCGCTATTTCGTGCCGTATTCCTGCCACAAGGCGCACGCCGTGACCGGCACCGTGTGCGTCGCCTCGGCGCTGGCGATCCCCGGGACGGTGGCGTCGCGCCTCGCGCCCCTGCCGCCCGCCCCGCAGGGTGTCATCAGGATCGAGCATCCTTCCGGGATGATCGCGATTGACCTCGATGCCGATCTCGCCGGCGACGGGCCGGTCATCCGGCGGGCCGCGCTGATCCGCACCGCGCGCCGCCTGTTCGAAGGCCGCGTCTGCATCCCCGGGCACATCTGGGCGGGCGCCGGCACGCGCGCGGGAGACTCCACGCCGGCCCGGACCGCCGTCGCGGCGTAGCGAGTCCGCGGCCGATACCCGGCGAAGGTCGCCCCCATGAACGTGGCCGTGATCGGCGGCGGCTACGCCGGCATGGCGGCGGCCGTAACGCTGGCGGAGCGGCGTGTCCCGGTCACGGTCTTCGAAGCGGCGAAAACGCTCGGCGGCCGGGCGCGGCGCGTCGAGCACCGGGAGGTCGCGCTCGACAACGGCCTGCACATCCTCACCGGCGCCTACCGCGAGACCCTGCGCCTGATGGAGCTCGTGGGCGCCGACCCCGCGCGACGCCTGCTGCGAATTCCGTTCGCCTGGCGCATCCATGAACGCTTCTCGCTCAAGTCGGTGAGCCTGCCCGCCCCGTTCCATCTCCTCGTCGCCCTGCTTGCGGCGCGCGGCGTCGGTCTCGGGGAACGGCTTGCCGCGGCGCGCTTCGTGTCGCGTATGCGGCGCGGGCGCTACGCGCTCCCGCGGGACGTGAGCGTCGCACAACTGCTCGAGGATGAGCGGCAGGGCGCCGGCATCGTCCGGTTGCTGTGGCACCCGCTTTGCGTCTCGGCGCTCAACACCCGCCCCGAGTCCGCTTCCGCGCAGGTCTTTCTCAACGTGCTGCGCGACTGCCTGGGCGCAGGCCGTGCGGCAAGCGACCTGCTGCTGCCGCGCACCGATCTTTCGGCGCTGTTCCCCGAGCCGGCCGCCGCCTACGTCGAGGCGCGCGGCGGCGCCGTGCTGACCGGGGCGCGCGTTACCGCGATCGACCCGGGCGGGAATGGATACTCGGTCTGCACGAGCGCCGGCGAGCGCGGCTTCAGCCACGTGATCTGCGCGCTGCCGCCCCATCAGGTGAAGGCGTTCCTGATCGGCATCTCCGCGCTCGCCGAAGTCGCCGAAGCGGTGGACCGGCTCGCCTACCAGCCGATCCATTCCGTGTACCTCCGCTACCCGCCGGAGGTGCGCCTGCCCGCGCCGATGCTGGGATTCGACAGCGGGCTGCTGCAGTGGGCCTTCGACCGCGGCGCGCTGTGCGGACAGGACGGGCTCGTCGGGCTGGTGATCAGCGCCGGCGGCGCGCACGAGGACATCGCGCAGGAGGAGCTCGCGCAGCTCGCGCACCAGGAATTGCAGCAGCGGCTCGGTTCGCTCCCCTCCCCCTCCTGGCATCGCGTGATCGCCGAGAAGCGCGCCACCTTCGCCTGCACGCCGGGGCTCAGGCGCCCGGAATCCCGGACGCCCCTGCGCAATTTCTTCCTGGCCGGCGATTACACCGCGAGCGACTATCCGGCTACTCTCGAATCCGCGGTGCGAAGTGGCGTAACTGCCGCCCGCATGATCCTCGAAAAGCGTGAGTCGTGATTCGTGAATCGTGATTCGTGCAGCCGCCGCAAGCCTTTCGACTCGCGACTCACCGCTCACGAATCACGCCGTGGACGCTTGCGGTCGCAGCGCGCTCTATAATAGCGGCGGACAACCCATGGTCGCGGAGTAAGAGTGGCGCAGCGCGAAGCGATGGAATATGACGTCGTCGTGGTCGGCGCCGGGCCGGCCGGGCTCTCGGCCGCGATCCGCCTGAAGCAGCTCGCCGCGCAGCGCGGCCACGAGGTGAGCGTCTGCGTGCTGGAGAAGGGCTCGGAGGTCGGCGCGCACATCCTGTCGGGCGCCGTGATCGATCCCCGCGCGCTCGATGAGCTCGTGGCCGACTGGCAGGGCCGCAATGCCCCGCTCAACGCGCCGGTCACGGAGGACCGCTTCCTGTTCCTCACCGCGAGCGGCGCCTACAAAGTGCCCGGCTTCATGCTGCCGTCGTGCTTCAGGAATCACGGGATGTACGTGGCGAGCCTCGGCAACGTCTGCCGGTGGCTCGCGCAGCAGGCGGAGAGCCTCGGCGTCGAGATCTTTCCCGGCTTCGCCGCCGCCGAGGTCCTCTACCGCGCCGACGGAGCGGTGCGCGGGGTCGCGACCGGCGACATGGGCATCGGCCGCGACGGCAAGCCCACGGCGAGCTACCAGGCCGGCATGGAGCTCAACGCGAAGTACACCTTCTTTGCCGAGGGCTGCCGCGGCCATCTCGGCAAGCGGCTGCAGGAGCGCTTCGATTTGCGCGCGGGCGCGGACCCGCAGGTCTACGGCATCGGGATGAAGGAACTGTGGGAGATCCGGCCCGAAAAGCACCGCCAGGGGCTCGTGATGCACACCGCGGGCTGGCCGCTCGCGAACGACACCTACGGGGGCTCCTTTCTCTACCACCTCGAAAACCGCCAGATCTCGATCGGCTTCGTCGTCGGGCTCGGATACACCAACCCGTACCTGAGCCCCTACGAGGAGTTCCAGCGCTTCAAGACGCACCCGGCGATCCGGCCCTTCCTCGAGGGCGGCAAGCGCATCGCCTACGGCGCGCGGGCAATCTCCGCGGGCGGCCTCCAATCGCTGCCCAAGCTCATTTTTCCCGGCGGCTGCCTCGTTGGCGACGACGCGGGCTTTCTCAACGCCTCCCGCATCAAGGGCAGCCACGCCGCGATGAAGTCCGGGATGCTGGCGGCCGAAGCGGCGTTCGCGGCGCTCACCGCGGGACACTCGCACGACGAGCTCGCGGCGTACCCCGGCGCTTTCCGCAGGAGCTGGCTCCACGACGAGCTCTACCGCGCGCGCAATTTCAAGCCCTGGATGGGCAAGGGCCTGCTTGCCGGCACGCTCATGGTGGGCGTGGACCAGATCCTGTTCGGGGGCAAAGCGCCGTGGACGCTGCACCACAAGCACGCCGACCACGAGACGCTCAAGACGAGGCCCGAGGCGGCCCCGATCGCTTATCCGAAGCCCGATGGCGTGGTGAGCTTCGACCGCCTGTCCTCTGTGTTCCTCTCGAACACCAATCATGCCGAGAATCAGCCCTGCCATCTCACGCTCAAGGACCCGGCCGTTCCGATCAAGGTGAACCTCGAGCTCTATGACGCCCCCGAGAGCCGCTACTGCCCCGCCGGCGTGTACGAGATCGTGCGCGATGCCAACGGGCAGAATCCCCGCTTGCAGATCAATGCCCAGAATTGCGTCCACTGCAAGACGTGCGACATCAAGGACCCGACGCAGAACATCGTGTGGGTCGCGCCCGAGGGCGGCGGCGGGCCGAATTACCCCAATATGTGACGCAGCCGGCAGACGAACTGTCCGAAAGCACCCGGCACGAGATCAATGCTCGCGTTCCCGAACCTGCGTTGGCTCCGCTTCACGCTCCTGATACTGGTCACGGGCCTGGCGGGGGCCGTGCTGGTCGCGACGATCTATCTCACCCTGTTCGACCTGCAGTGGCTCGCCTTCCTCGGCGGAGTGCTGTTCGCCGCCGTGGTGGCGATGGCGAGCCAGGCGTCGAAAGCCGGATGGACGATAGTGCGGCGCACCAAGCAGCTCGAACGCGCGCGAGCAGCTCGCCCGGGAGCTCGCGCGCAACCGCCGCGCCGCCGAGGCGATACGCATCGCCGAGATTCGGATGCGCCTGGTGAACGACGCGTTGCCTTCGTTGATCCTCTTCATCGACCGCGACGAGCGGTGCCATTATCACAACCGCGCCGTCGAGCAGAAGACCGGCTTGCCCGCCGGTTGCCGCTTCACGATCGACGCCTTCGGCAGCGTGAAGGTGTCGTTCTCCCACCTCAAGAGCCTCGCGATCGACTTCCAATCGATCGCGATTCAGCGCCGAGAAGAGCTGCTCGGCGGTGAGATCGCGCAGCATGTGCATCGCGACGCGCTTCGCGCCGGTGTCGGCGAGCTTGACGCCCTCGATCTCGGCCGCGCCGCAGGGCAGCGCGACCGCCATCAACGCCACGACAGGAATCGTAACGTCACGGTTCCCGCCCGGTCTTTGCGATCATCACGCCCGCCGGGTCAGAGGACCCATGTGCCCGCCCACCACGCGACGCCGGCGATGAAGGCGGAACACGGGATGGTGAGGATCCAGGCCCATACGATCCCCCCCGCGACGCCCCAGCGCACCGCCGAGAGCCTGTGCACCGACCCGACGCCGACAATGGCGCCGGTGATCGTATGCGTCGTCGAGACGGGGATGCCGAGCGCGGCCGTCGTGAACAACGTTACGCCGCCGCCGGTTTCAGCACAAAAGCCGTCGACAGGCTTGAGCTTGGTGATGCGCTGGCCCATCGTCTTGACGATGCGCCAGCCGCCGATCAGCGTCCCCAGCGCGATGGTCAGGTAAGCAGCGGCGACCGCCCAGTACGGGACATGTTCGCCCGGGCTCGACAACCCGGCCGCGATCAGCAGCATCCAGATGACGCCCGCCGTCTTCTGCGCGTCGTTGCCGCCGTGGCCAAGGCTGTAAAAAGACGCGGACACGAGCTGCAACCGACGGAACCATCTGTCCACCCTTGCCGGTGCGCTCCGGACGCACATCCATGACACCGCGACCAACAGCATCGAGCCGAGCGCGAACCCGAGCAGCGGGGACAAGATGATGAAGATCACCGGCTTCACCAGGCCGCTCGCGATCAGCGCTCCAGAGCCCGCCTTGGCAACAGCCGCTCCCGTGATGCCCCCGATCAGAGCGTGCGACGAGCTCGAGGGAATGCCGTAGTACCAGGTGATGACGTTCCAGCTGATCGCGCCAATCAGCGCGCCGAACACCACGTAATGGTCGACGACGCCGATATCGACGATCCCCTTCCCGATCGTGCTGGCGACCTTGAGCTCGAACACGAACAGCGCAACGAAGTTGAAAAACGCCGCCCAGATGACCGCCCAATGCGGCTTGAGCACCCCGGTCGAGACGACGGTGGCGATGGAGTTCGCGGCATCGTGGAAGCCGTTCAGGAAGTCGAAGGCGAGCGCGACCAGTACCAGGAACACCAGCACCTCGAAGCTCATCGGGCCCACCGGTCTTGTTCTCGTTATTGAACGCGTTCTGGCGGACGGGGCAGCGCCGCCGTTCAGGAATTTTCGAGCACGATGCCTTCGATGATGTTGGCGACGTCCTCGCAGGTATCAGTCACTTCTTCGAGCGTCTGGTAGACCGCGCGCAGCTTGATCAGCTCGCGCACGTCGGGCTCGTCGCGGAAGAGCTTGGCCATCGCCGCCCGCATGACGTGATCGGCCTCCGACTCGAACCGGTCGATGTCCTCGCACGCAGCCATGATGGCGGCGGCGTTTTTCATGTTCGACAGCATGCCCACCACGGACTTGACTTTCTCGGCGCACGCCACGCAAATATCGGCGAGTCTCTTTTCCTCCGGGGTGACGACCCGGATATCGTAAATGATCACCAGCTGCGCCGCGTCCTCGATCAAGTCGAGGATGTCGTCCATCTTGGTGATGAGCTGGTGGATGTCGTTGCGATCGATCGGGGTGATGAAGGTCTTGTGCAGCAGCTCGATCGTGTTCTGCGTGATCTTGTCGGCGCGCTTCTCGACCGTTTCGATGTTATGGGCACGGCGTTCGACATCGTCGCCGCTTGACATCAGGACCGCCAGCTCGCGACTGCCCCGCACCACGAGCTCGGCATGCTCGTTGAACAGATCGAAGAATCGCCCTTCCCTGGGCATCATCCAAGCCAGCATCGCCTGCTCCTTTCTCAGCCTCTCGATCGCTTCCGCCTCACAACCGCCCGAACCCGCCGCCGCCCAGCATCGCGTCGCGGAGCCGCCCGTCCACCGGCTTGGCCCCGATCCACACCCTCAACAGCGCCGGGAAGAAATCGTCGCCGGGTATGGTGAGCTTCTCCTCGCCGTTCACCGTGATGCGCGTGCCGGTGCCGGGCACGAAGTCGATGTATACCACGCCGCCGCGCTTGAGCACGCCGATGGAATTCATCATCCGGTTGAGCTGCGTCAGGCGCTTCTCGATCAATGCGATCTCGGCCGGGATGTGGTTCGCGGCGATCGCGTTGTTGAGCGAGGCGACGAGCTCCTTCGCGGTCAGCTCGTCGGTGAGCACGTGCATCGACACCCGCTTCGGGCCGGGGTCGGCGAGCACCTCGTTCGCGCTCCTCTTCTTCGCCGCGAGGTAGAGCGCGCCGACATACATTTGCACCGTCACCAGCTTGTAGCGCACGCCGGCGCCGTTGAGCACCAGCTCCGGTCCGCCCTTGCCGAGCGAGATCCTCTCCGCGACCCTGACCCCCTCGATCTCCACAGATTCGGCGCGGCCGACGGCGACGGCCAGCGCGACCAGCGCCCCGATAATGACGAGGTTTCGCGTCATCCGTCTCCCCTGGTCGGACGCGCCGAATCTACCTCAAATACTGTTGTTAATGTAAGTTTTTGAGGCGATCAGAACGCCTCAAAAACTCCCGCGGCCCCCATGCCGGTCCCGACGCACATGGTCACCATGCCGTACTTTTTCTGGTGCCGGCGCAGCCCGTGGAGAAGCGTCGCCACCCGGATCGCGCCGGTCGCGCCGAGCGGGTGCCCGAGCGCGATCGCCCCGCCGAGCGGATTCACCTTTTCGCGGTTCAAGCCCAGCTCCTTCATCACCGCGAGCGTCTGCGCGGCGAAAGCCTCGTTCAGCTCGATCCAGTCGATGTCGTCCTGCTTGAGGCCCGCCAGCCTCAGGACCTTGGGGATCGCCTTCACCGGCCCGATGCCCATGATCTCCGGCGGCACGCCCGCCACCGCGTAGCCCGCGAAGCGGCCGAGCGGGCGCAGGCCGTGACGGTTGAGGGCCGCTTCGCTCATCAACACCACTGCCGCCGCGCCATCCGAGGTCTGGGAAGCGTTGCCGGCCGTGATGGTCCCCTTCGCGGCGAACGCCGGCTTCAATTTGGCGAGCGCCTCGGGAGACGTGTCGCGGCGCGGGCCCTCGTCATGGAACATTTCGCGCGTTGTCACCCGGATCTCGCGCGCCGCAAGGTCCGGCACCCGCTCGTTGATGACGTAGGGCGTGACCTCGTCCCTGAACTCTCCGCTGTCGGTGGCGCGGACCGCCCGCCGGTGGCTTTCCGCGGCGAAGAGATCCTGGTCTTCGCGGGTGATCTTCCACTGCGCCGCCACCTTCTCCGCGGTGACGCCCATGCCATAGGCGATCGCCACGTTCTCGTCCTTCTCGAAGATGGCGGGGCTGAACGATGGCTTGTTGCCGCCCATCGGCACCATGCTCATGCTCTCGGTGCCGCCGGCGACCATCACGTCGGCCTCACCGATCCGGATGCGGTCCGCGGCGAGCGCGACCGCCTGCACGCCGGAGGAGCAGAAGCGGTTGATGGTCATGCCCGAGACGCTGTCGGGGAACCCCGCGAGCAGCAGCCCGATGCGCGCGACATTCATCCCCTGCTCGGCTTCCGGCATGGCGCACCCGACGATCACGTCCTCGATCTCGGCGGGGTCGAGGCCGGGACATTTTCCGAGCGCGCTCTTGAGCACGTGGGCGAGCAGGTCGTCCGGACGCACGTTCCTCAACATCCCGCGCGGCGCCTTGCCCACGGGTGTCCGCACCGCCGCCACGATATACGCATCCTGGATCTGCTTACTCATATGGCACCACCGTGCGACGCCAATTCAAGGTTCAAGGTTCAAGGTTCAACTTCGGAAAACCGCTCAGTTCCTGAGCGGTTTTCCGGTCTTCAGCATCTGCTCGATGCGTGCCTGTGTCTTCTCCGTTGCAATCAGTTCCATGAAATGCCGCCTCTCCAGATCGAGGAACCACTCCTCGTCCACGAGGCTCCCCGCCTCGATGTCGCCGCCGCACATTACAGTCGCGATCTTGGAACCGATCAGGAAATCGTGCGCGGAGATGTAGCCGCCCTCGAGAAGATTGACCATGAACGACTTGATGGTGGCGATCGCGCTGCGTCCGGCCGCCGGGATGGCCACCGGCTTCAGCGGCGGGCGGTAGCCCGCAGCGGCGAGCGCGCGCAGCTCCGCCTTTGCCGCGTCGAGCAGCTCGAAGCGGTTCATCACGATCCTGTCGGCGGGCCGGAGATATCCGAGCTCGCGCGCGTGCTCCGCGCTGCGTCCCACTTCCGCCATCGCGACCGCCTTGAAGTATTTCTGCAGGAAGGGGGACAGGTCCCCGCCCTTGGCGTCGCCCGCCGCCCGGAGCGCCAGTTCCTTGCAGCCGCCGCCCGCGGGAAGCAGCCCCACGCCAACCTCGACCAGTCCAATGTAGCTTTCCAGCGTCGCGACGGCGCGGTCGCAGTGCATGATGAACTCGCAGCCGCCGCCGAGCGCGAGCCCGTCCACCGCCGCGACCGTCGGCACCATCGAGTACTTGAGGCTCTGGGTGGTTTCCTGGAACTGCTCGACCAGCCGCTCGACTTCCGCGAGCTTGCCGGCCATCAATGTATCGGCCACGTTGAGCGCGTGCGCGGCCTTCAGGGCCGCGGACTCCGCGGCGCGCCGGAACTGCCTGAAGAGCCTCCCGGCGGCCGATGGCTGCGAGCGCCTTGCCCCTCCCGCCGGCGTCTTCTTGAGGTTGGCGCCGACCGAGAACGGCGGCTCGGTCTGCCAGATGACGAGCCCCATGTAGCGGCGCTCGGCCTCATCGAGCGCCTGCGCGACGCCCTCAAGCACATCGTCGCCGATGGCGTGCATCCGGCTCTTGAAGCTCACGATCGCGATGTCGTCGCCGGTATGCCAGCAGCGCACGGCGTCGGTCTCGAAGATCGGCTCGCCGTAGCGCACCGGCTCGCCGAGCAGCCGGTCCGGGAACGCCTGGCGCCGGTACACCGGCAGCGTCGAGCGCGGCTGGTACGCGTTGCGCGCCGGCGCGAACGAGCCTTGGGGGATATGCACGCCAGTGCGGCCGGGCTCGGTCGCCCAAGCGGGCAACGGCACGTTCGCCATCGTTCTGCCCGCGGCGATGTCCTCCGAGATCCAGTTCGCGAGCCGCTGCCAGCCCGCGCCCTGCCAGATCTCGAACGGCCCCCGGTCCCAGCCGAAGCCCCAGCGGATCGCGAGATCGAGGTCGCGCGCGTTATCGGCGATCTCGGCGAGATGCACCGCGCAGTAGTGCCATGTATCGCGGAAAATCGACCACACGAACTGCGCTTGCGCATTGCCGCTGTCGCGGAGCTGCGCGAAGCGCTCGCCCGGATCGGGTTGCTTCAGGATCTCCGTCACCGCCTCGTCCGCCCGGCCTTCCGACAGGCGATAGTTCCCCGTGCCGAGGTCGAGCACGTGGATGTCGGCGCCGATTTTCTGGTACACCCCGCGCCGGGTCTTCTGCCCCAGCGCGCCCTGGCCGATCAACTCCTTCAGCCACCCGGGCACCGTGTAATACCGGTGCCACGGGTCGCCGGGCAGCGTGTCCTTCATCGTGTTGACCACGTGCGCGAAGGTGTCGAGGCCGACGACGTCCGCAGTGCGGAACGTCGCGCTCTTGGGACGGCCGATGAGCGTGCCGGTCAGCGCGTCTACCGTATCGAAGCCGATGCCGAGGCGCTCCGCGTGGTGGATGGTCGCGAGGAGCGAAAATACGCCGACGCGGTTGGCGATGAAGTTCGGCGTGTCTTTCGCGCGGATCACGCCTTTGCCCAACGTCGTGACCAGGAACCGCTCGAGCTCGTCGAGCACCGCGGCATCCGTGCCGGAGCACGCGGTCAGCTCCACGAGATGCATGTAGCGCGGGGGGTTGAAGAAGTGCACCCCACAGAATCTTTTCCGAACGGGCTCCGGAAAAGATTCTGACAATTTATTAATGGATAAACCCGAGGTGTTGCTGGCGAAGACAGCGTGGTCGCCGATGTACGGGGCAACCTTCCTGTAAAGGTCGGCTTTCCAGTCCATCCGCTCCGAGATGGCCTCGATGACGAGGTCGCATTCCCTCAGCTGCTCAAGATGCTGGTCATAATTCGCGGGTTGAATCAAGTCCGCTTTCGAGCTGATCGAAAGCGGACTTGGATCGAGTTTCTTGAGGTTCTCGATCGCCTTCAGCACGTTGCCGTTGGGATCGCCTTCCTTCGCGGCGAGCTCGTAGAGCGCCGCCGGGACATTGGCGTTGACGAGATGCGCGGCGATCTGTGCGCCCATGACGCCCGCGCCGAGCACGGCCGCCTTGCGCACGATGAAGGGAGAAGCCCCCGGCACATCACCCCCGCGACTGGACAGCGGATTCTAGCACGCGGCCGCAGCGCACAAATAAAAAGGCCGGACGGCTCCCGCCCGGCCTTTCGCACGGCTCCGTACGTCTAGAACCTGTGCGAGTACTGAATCGAGAGGATGTCGGCCTTGTTGTCGAACCTGCCGGTCAGACAGCCCGCGGCGCAGGTCGTGACGCCGGGCACGGGCACGTTGACGCTCGCATCGCGGATGAATTCGTGGGCGTAACCGACATCGAGCATGCCAGCCTTCGAGACGCGGTATTGCATACCTATCGCGACCCAGGTCCGGTCCTGATCGGGCAGGCGTGGCGTGCGCGTCGCGTCATTCGTGGGGGTCTCGTCCCAGGCCGCCCCAAAGCGGATCTTCATCTGGTCGCTCATCTTGTAGTTGGCGCCGACGCCGAAACGCCACGTGTCACTCCACCGGAACGCGAGCGTGCTCAACGTCGTCCCGGTCAAGGGGCCGCTCGTGCGGGTTACGACCAGTTGTTGAAGCGTGCTCCAACCGGTCCACGTGATGTCTCCCATCAACTCCCACTTCGGGTTCAGCTGGTGAAACACGCTGACGGAAGCGCTGCCTGGCAACTTCAGGTCCGCCCTGACATTGCTGTTGCCCGCGGGGGCAGCACTGAAGGTCGCCGTCCCCTCGAGGTCGTATTTGATCGTCGAGCGATAGTGCGCGCCGATGCGCGTCCCTGGCGCGGCCTGGATCATCACTCCTACGTTGAACCCGTAGCCGACGTCGTCGGCGCTCATGTTGGCAATGCCGGCTGCGCCCGCGAAATTTGTGAGCTCGGCATCGAGTTTCTGCACGCTCAGCCCGGCGCCAATGGACACCGTGTCGCTCGCCTTGAAGGCGACCGAGGGGTTAATGTTGACAGCCTTGACTTCGGACAAAAGGGCGGTCAACTGACCGCGCCAGCCGGCGTCATACTCGGTTTTCAGGCCGAACGGGGCGTTGAGCGCGAGCCCGAATCGCCACTTCGGATTGATGTCCATCGCAAAAAATGCATTCGGCACGAACGCCCAGTCGCCGCCGTCGCCGCCGTCGCCCGTGCCGGGCGCGGCAAACGCACCGGTCGAGCCGGCGTTCTGGAACTTGAATGACGGGTTGAGAGCGTGTAGCGCGCCCGCAACTTGCTTGCCGCCCGGCAGAATCATCATGCCCGCCGGGTTGTACCACGCGACACTGGCGTCGTCGGCTGCCGCTGCGCCTCCCGCGAATGCGTTGCCCGTCCCGCTGCCACTCTGGGTGCCGATCGCAAAACCCCCGGCGAGCGCGTTGGATACTAACGGGCCCATCGCCGCGGCAACTGCGCAGCAAACCAGTGTTCTCGAAATTCTCATCACATCTCCCCCTTGTCTGCGCCGGTCATCGCCTCCCGATGGGCCGGCAAATGCTGAAATATGTTACTCCGCACTGGCTTTTCCACAACAAGTTTGCGTGAAAACAAACAGTTAATGTTGCGCTGATACAACACGCGGTCGGCGACTCTCGTCCACGGCGACGTAGGTCAGGGTCGCTTCCGTCACTTTCACGACCTCCTCGCGCTCCGGCTTGCGCTGGGCATACACCTCAACGTTGACCGTGATCGAAGTGCGCCCCACGCGAACCACGTCCGCATAAAAGCTCACGAGATCGCCCACGAACACCGGCTGCTTGAACTGAAACGCGTTGACCGCCACGGTGGCGACCCTCCCCTTCGCCAGGCGCACCGCAGCGATGCTGCCCGCGATGTCCACTTGCGCCATGATCCATCCCCCGAAGATGTCGCCGTGCTGGTTTTCATCGGCCGGCATCGGAACGAGCCGCAGGACGGGCTCCTTGCCGACAGGGAGGACCGTGGTCGGGCGTTGCTCGCTCATGACAAGGAATAAGTGACGAGGTACGGGTGACGAGATACAGGTGACGAGGTACGGGTGACGTACATCCTGCTCTCGCATTTCGTCACCATTATCTCGTCACTGCAGGTCAATGACCGGCGTACATGCGGGCAATCTCGGCGTCGAATTTGTCCATCACCTGCGCGCGCTTGAGCTTCATGGTCGGCGTCAACAGCCCGTTTTCGATCGTCCACGGCTCCAGCACGGCCGTCACGCGCCGTATCTGCGCATAACCCGGAAATTCCTTCATCTGGGCCGCGATGCGGGCGAGCAGGATTTCCTCCACGGGCTTGGAGCGCGCCGTCGCCGCGGAGCCGTCGAGCGCGCGCTCCGCGGCGAGCTTCTTCCAGTGCTCGGCATTGAGCACCGTCATCGCGCTCAGGTACGGCTTGCCTTCGCCGAGCAGCATCACCTGCTCGAACAGCGGATCGCGCGCGACCGCCGCCTCGATGTCCACCGGCGGCACTTTCTCGCCGTTCGAGAGCACGATGATCTCCTTCAGCCGTCCCGTGATGTAGACGTGGCCCGTCTCGTCGATGCGCGCGGTGTCGCCCGAATTGAGCCAGCCATCGGCGCCGAGGATCGCCTTCGTCGCCTCCGGGTTGTTCCAGTAGCCGAGCATCACGTTCGGTCCCTTGATCATGAGCGCGTTGTTCGGGCCGATTCTCAACTCGACGCCGGGGACGGGCTTTCCCACGCTCGCCGGGACGTTGTCGTGGGGCCGGTTCGCGGAAGCGACCGGGCTCGATTCCGTCATGCCGTAGCCCTGCAGCACCGTCAACCCCAGCCCGAGAAACACGCGGGAGATGTCGGGAGGCAGCGCGGCGCCGCCGGAGATCGCCGCCCGCACCCGTCCGCCGAGCCGCGCCAGGATCTTCTTCGCCACCAGCGCGTTCAGCACGGGCCAGAGCAGGAACGAGGGCCTCCACGGCCCGCGGCCCTGCGCGTGCTCGAAGCGCGCGTAACCCACGTCCACCGCGAGCCGGAACAGCTTCTTCTTCAGCGGCGGGCCTGCGTCCAGCGTCTCGCGAATGCGGCCGTAAACGCGCTCATAGATGCGCGGCACCGAAATGAGGAGCGTCGGCCGGATCGCCTGCAGGTCCTCCGCGAGCTGGGGGATCCCGCGCGAGTAAGCCGTGGCCGCGCCCGTCATGACGGTGAGGTAGTAGCCGCAGGTGCGCTCGAAGGTGTGCGAGAGCGGCAGGAAAGAGAGGAACAGGTCATCGTGGCCCGCCATCAGCACGTCGCAGCTCGCCGCGGCGTTCGAAAGAATGTTCCGGTGCGAGAGCATCACGCCCTTGGGACGCCCGGTCGTGCCCGAAGTGTAGACGATGGTGGCGAGCCCGTTCGGATCGCGCGGCACGTGGCGCGTCTCGCCGCCCGCGTCCGGCAGCCACTCGGCGAGCGCCCTCAACCGCGGCTCGCCCGGATCGGGGACCGGATTGACCGAGAGAATGCGCACGAGTCCGCTCAACTGGCCTTTCACCCCCGCCAGCGCCTGCCACTGCTCGGCGCCTTCGATCAGCAGCACCTTGCAGCCCGCGTCGTTGATGATGTAGGCGACATTGTCCGCGCGGTCCTGGGTGTAGAGCGGCACCACGACCAGGCCGAGGCCGAGCGCCGCCTGATCGTACGTCACCCATTCGGGCGAGTTGCGCAGCATCACCGCCACGCGGTCGCCGGCCCTGATGCCGTCTTTTTCGAGCGCCGCCTGCCAGCGCGCGACCTGGTGGTCGATCTGCGCCCAGGTGTAATCGCGCCAGTTGGCGTGCTGCTCGTTGTAGGCGCGGTACGCGACCAGGTCGGGCGTGCGCTTCACCCGCTCGCGGAACAGGCCATCGAGCGTGACGGCGGCCCCGACCGGAATCACGTGGCTCGCGGGTTGGCTCATGGCTCCTCCTTCGGAGTGGGCAGTCATCAGTCGAGAAACAGGTCCGGACACAGCGCGGCGCCCGGCGTGACCGCATAGTGGTCGAAATCGGACACGCCTTCCTCGCGCAGCACCGTCTCGTCGATGTAGAAGTTGCCGGTGGCGCGGCGGCTGTCGCGGTTGAGAATGGTGTAGGCCGCGTCCGCCATGATGGCTGGCTTGCGGCTCGCCTTGAGTATCGCCTCCGGAAAATTCACCTCGATCGCCGCCGTGGCGATAGTCGTCCGGGGCCACAGCGAATTGACCGCGATGCCGTGCGCCCGGAACTCTTCCGCCATGCCGAGTGTGCACAGGCTCATGCCGTATTTTGCCATGGTGTAGGCGACGTGATCCTTGAACCAGCGCGCCGCCATGTTGAGCGGAGGCGCCAGGTTGAGGATGTGGGGGTTCGAGCCCTTCATGAGGTACGGAACGCATGCCCGGGAGCACAGGAAGGTGCCGCGCACGTTCACGGCGAACATGAGATCGAAGCGCTTCACCGGCGTCGCGAGCGTGCCCGTGAGCGAGATCGCGCTTGCGTTGTTGACGAGGACGTCGATGCCGCCGAAGGACTCTGCGGCGCGCTTCGCCACCTTGGCGACTGCGTCGGCGTCCCGCACGTCGAGCTGCAGGCCGAGCGCCCGGCCTCCGGCGGCCTCGACTTCCTTCGCGACGCTGTGCACGGTGCCGGCGAGCCGCGGGTGCGGCGCGTGGGTCTTGCCGGTGACGACAATGTTGGCGCCGTCGCGCGCGCAGCGCAGCGCGATCTCGCGCCCGATGCCGCGCGTCGCGCCGGTGATGAAGATCGTCTTTCCCTTCAGGCTCATAAATCAATCAACCGGTAGAGTAGAGGAGGAAGTAGGGTCACAAAGTAACACCACCCCTCCCCCCTCGTCGAACCGGACGTGCAGGTTTCCCGCATCCGGCTCTCATGCGAGCATTGGCCGCCGCAGTGCGCG
>Ga0073934_10001560_pt1 | contig 54045 bp, 56 predicted proteins | sample LarsenN4metaG_FD_76834 | JGI IMG/M metagenome (GOLD analysis project Ga0073934, IMG submission 76834) | Hot spring sediment bacterial and archeal communities from British Columbia, Canada, to study Microbial Dark Matter (Phase II) - Larsen... ...
CGTGGGCGGGCTGCGCGAGCGCATTTGGAGAGCGCCGGCCGGGCGCATTGAACGCATCGCGGTCCTGCCCATCACTGCTCCCGGCGGCGACCCGCAGCAGGAGGCCTTCGCGGACGGGATGACCTTTGAACTGATTGCCGAACTGACGAGCATCAGCGCTTTGCAGGTGGTGCCGTACTCCTCGGTGGTGCGGTACAAGGACCCGAATAGAAACATCCCGGAGATTGCCCGCAAACTGAAGGTGCAAGTGGTGCTGGACGCTTCCGTACATCTCTCTGGAGGCCGGGTGCGCATCGCCGCACAACTGATCCAGGCGCCGACGGAAACGCCGCTGTGGACGCGCACTTACGACCGCGACTCGAGCGGCGTAGTGGCCTTGGAGCGGGAGGTGGCCTCCGAAGTCGCGCGAGAAATCCGCGTGGCCCTGACGCCGGGCGAGGCGGCGCGGCTGGCCCAGCAGACCCCGGTCAACCCCGAAGCCTATGTGGCCACGTCCATGGGCCGCTTCCATTGGAACAAGCGCTCGCGCGAGGATTTGAACAAGGCCATCGAATACTTTCAAACCGCCATTGCCAAGGATCCCAAATACGTGCCCGCCTTTGTCGGCCAGGCGGACACCTACCTGGTGTTGTGGGGTAACGCCTTCCTTTCGCCGGATCGCGCTTACCCATTGGCCCGGGCCGCGGCGGAACAGGCGCTGGCGCTGGACGAGTCCTCGGCGGAAGCCCACGTGTCGCTAGCCAGCATTCATTTCTTCCACTACGAATGGGCGGACGCGGAGAAGGAGTTCCTCCGAGCCATCGCCCTGAACCCGCGATACGCCACGGCCCATCACTGGTATGCGCTGTTCCTTTCCTCCCAGGGGCGGCACACGGAAGCGATCGAGGAGATCAAACGCGCGCAGCAGTTGGAGGCACCCTCGCTGATCATCACCGCCAATGCCGGCTGGTGCTACTACCTGGCCGGGCAGTATGACCAGGTGATCGAGCAGGCCCAGCGTGCGCTGGACCTGGATGCGAACTTCGACGTGGCCTACGGCTACATGGGGCAGGCGTATGTGGAGAAGGGAATGGCCAAGGAGGCGCTGGAGGTGCTGAGCAAAGCGCGCGAGCTTTCCGGAAAAGGCGCCGGCTACCATGCCGAGCTGGGCAACGCCTACGCCCTATTCGGAAAGACGAATGAGGCGCTGCGCCTGCTGGTCGAACTGAAGGAGCTTTCTCAGCGTGAGTCCGTGGCGGCCTACAACGTAGCCATGATCTACGCCGGACTGGGCGACAAGAATCAGGCGCTGGCCTGGCTCGAGAAGAGCTATGCCAACCGCGAGGCCCGTTTGGTCAACGTTGCCGTGCACCCGCGCTTCGGATCATTGCGCAAAGAGCCGCGCTTCGCCGAGCTCCTGCGTCGCATGGGACTGGCGCGCTAGGCGCGCCGCGCGGGGTTTTGCGTACATTCACTTGACTTGATTGCGTCCGCGGCACTAGACTCCCGGCCATCTCGCAGGCCCACCAGAGTGCAATGCGACGCGCCCCTCTTTGCATGGCTGGCGCGCGCTGGAGAGAGGAGGGGGGAGACATGGCCAGCCCGGGTAAGCGTGTTTCCATCAGTTCCATCGGCAAGGAAATCCGAAAGAAACAGAAAGAGCTGCGCGCGAAGAAGCGCAGCGCAACCCTCAAGGACCGCAAAAAGATTGACCTGCACCTGAAGAAGCTCGAGCTTTCGTACCGACAGATACGGGCTGTCTGCAGAGGTGGATGGAATATCGGCTGATCGTCCGCCCGCTCCAAGGAGGAAATATGGCCAAGCGCATGCACCGGGGATTCGACAGCAAGCCCGTCGGAACGGCAATCCAGGCCGCCATCACCAAGCTGAGGAAGCTGCGTGCGAAGGTGGCTCCCGAGGAAAAGAAGCACATTGACCTGCGTATAAACGAACTGACGCGCTGCTATGCCAGCGTGAAGGACAGATGTGGCAAAACAGATCCCTGGTATCTCCCTCCTCCGCCGTCGCCGCTGGCCAGGAAGGCGCAGCGCAAGTAGAACGGGGAAACAACGGAGTCACGCAGGGCTCTCGTGGCCGCGCCCGCCACATCACCTAAGAATGCGATCCGCGCGGAAGGTACTGTTTCGCCGCTCGCCCTTCCTTGTGTGCTACTGGTCGGGCGCACAACTCGTTTTCGAGAATTTCGCCACCGGCACGCGCGTGAGCGCGGCGCCGGTGGCGTCTGAAATCCTCACTTTCTTCGACCGCTGGCACTCTGCGGAAGACCTCTTCTCTCATCTCGAAGAGTACGCGCCCGCTTCGCTACGCAAGGCTCTCCACGCGCTGGTTCGTCATGCGCTGCTGGAGCGCTCGGATCGCAAGCCCACATCTAAAGAACGCGCCATGCAGACCTGGGCTGACTGGAATCCTGCGGCGGGTTTTTTCCATTTCTCGACGAAGGACGTTGTGTTTGAAATGGACCCCGTGGCGGCTTTTCACGCGCTGAAGAAACGTGCCCGGACGTGGCCGATGCCGCCGCCGGTGAAACGTTACCCGCGCGCGCCCCAAGTCCCGCTGGCTGTCCCTGAAGTCTCCGGGGAGTTTCCGCGCGTGTTACTGGCACGGCGCACGTGGCGGCAGTTTGCGCGGCGCCCGGTGGAACTGAAAACGCTGGGCGAACTGCTGTGGCTAGCGGGGCGCGTGCAGCGCTGGGTGAAGATCCCGGGCCTCGGACGTTTCGCGTTGAAGACGTCGCCTTCCGGGGGCGCGCTCCATCCCCTGGAGATTTACGTGCATGCGCCGCGCGTAGCCGGGCTTGCGCCGGGGATCTATCACTACGATGCGGAGCGCCACCGCCTGGAACGGCTGCGGCGCGGCGCGACCTCGCGGCAACTGGTGGGCTACGTCCCGGGCCAGCCGTGGTACGCCGATGCTTCGGCGCTGTTGCTGATGACCGCAGTCTTCTCCCGCTCGCAGTGGAAGTACCAGTTTGCTCGCTGCTACCGCGCGGTGCTGCTCGACGCCGGGCACCTCTCGCAAACGTTCTGCCTGGCGGCGACGTGGCTGGGCCTGGCGCCGTTCTGCACGCTGGCCCTGGCGGATTCCCGGGTGGAAAAAGACCTGGGCGTGGATGGGGTCACCGAGTCCGTTGTGTTTGCCGTGGGCATCGGCGCACGCCCGCCCGGCGTGGACTGGGCCCCCTGGCCAAAGTCGCATCGTCCCATCTGATCGCCTCTCCGCTGAATCTCTCATTTGCAGTACACTGGCGCGCGCCATTTCACAGGGGGAACCATGCACATCGTGCCGTTTGAGTTGGAGCGCTGGCAGTCGGTTTGGGAGCACCACGTCGAGCTGAACATTTCGGAAAGCGGCGTGGAGCCGCTGACGGCCGGCGAGTTGCTCGACGACCCGGCAGTGCGCGAGCGCGTGCTCTCCATGCCGCTCGGCTATCCGCAGACCAACGGCAGCGAAGAGCTGCGCGCGCGCATTGCGGAACTCTATCCCGGCGCGGCGGCGGCCAACGTGCTGCTCACCTGCGGTTGCAGCGAAGCCAACTACCTCATCACCTGGGCGCTGGTGGAACGCGGCGATGAAGTAATCTTCATGCAGCCGAACTACATGCAGATCGCCGGCGTGGCGCGGTCATTCGGGGCCGTGGTGAAGCCGCTGTGGCTGCGCGAAGAATTGCGCTGGGCGCCAGACGTCGCGGAGCTGCGCAAGCTGATTTCGCCGAAGACACGGCTGATCGCTATCTGCAACCCGAACAACCCGACCGGCGCGGTACTGGGCGAGAAGCTGATGGAGGAAATCTGCTCGGTAGCATCGAGAGTTGGCGCATGGGTGCTGGCCGACGAGGTCTATCGCGGCGCGGAGTTCAGCGGCACGCTTACGACAACGTTTTACGGCCGGTACGAGCGCGTGCTGTGCACCGCGGGTTTCTCCAAGGCCTTCGGGATGCCCGGGCTGCGCGCTGGCTGGGTGGTCGGCCCCGCGGAGATGGCGGAGAAGCTGTGGGGCTATCACGACTACACCAGCATCGGCCCCACGATGTTCACCGATCGGCTGGCCGCGCTGGCGCTGGAGCCTGCGCGCCGCGCCCACATCTTGGAACGCACGCGCCGCATCGTGCGCGAAAACTATCCCATCGTGCGCGATTGGGTCGCGCGGCACACGGGCCTCCTCACGCACATCCCTCCGGCCGCGGGAGCGATTGCCTGGGTAGGCTACAAAGGGCAGGGAACCACGGCGGAACTGGCTGAGGCTGCGCGCACGCGAAAGAATCTGCTGATCGTGCCCGGCGAGCAGTTTGCCATGGCCGGGTACCTGCGCATCGGTTTCGGCGGCCACGCCGATAAATTGCAGCAGGCCCTCGTCCGCTTGGATGATCTACTGAAAAAGTAGGGGTGATTCCGCGCTGCGGGACGGACTGCTACGTTCTACCGCCGCACGGTCAACCAGTACACCGGCACACCTGCGGCGACAGTCGCAATGGCGATGAGTGACGGCTTCGGAGAATTGATCAACCCCACTCCCAGCGCGGTGAGCATCACGAACAGGAAAAACAGCGGCACGCTGGGATAGCCCCACACGCGGTAGGGCCGCTCGCGCCCCGGCTCACGCTGCCGCAACAGAATCACGCCGGCCACCGCCATGCACGGGAAAATTCCCAGCGCGAAGCCGATGTAAGTGAGCAACTGCTCAAAGGTGCCCGTCAAGATCATCACCACGGAACAGGCGCCCTGCGCGACGATGGACAGCCCTGGCGTGTGGAAGCGCGGATGGATGCGCGAAGCGAAGCGGAAGAACAGGCCGTCGCGGGCCATGGCGTAATAGACGCGCGGGCCGATCAGCACGTAGGCGCTGAGCGAAGAGAGCAACCCCAGGCCGATGAGCGCGGAAATCTTCACCGCTGCGCCGGGGCCGAAGAGTTGTACCGCGGCCACCTCCGCCACCGTGGCCACACCGGAAAGCTGGGCGGGCAGCGCCGCGAAGAAAAACAACAAATTCACGAGCAGGTAAATCACCATCACCAACAGCGTGCCCAGCAGCAGCGCGCGGGGCAGATTCCGCGCCGGCTCCTCCACCTCTTCGCCGATGTAGCCCGCCGCGTTCCAGCCGCTATAGGCAAACATGGCCAGGATCATGGTCAGACCGAGCTGCTCCGGGCGCCCGCGCGCCCAGAATTCGCTGGTGCCGCTCAGAAAATCCCAGTTGCCGCGGCCCACAGCGAACCCCACGGCGACCAACGCGAACAGCAGAACCAGTTTCAGGCCCGTCAGCAGATTTTGCACGTGCGCGCCCAGCCGCACGCCGCAGTAATGGACCGCCGTCAGCAGCAGTACAAGCCCCGCCGCCGTGCTTTTCTCCGCGAGCCAGGTGGTGTGGATAAGGCCCGCCGCCGCAAGATACTTGGCGCAGGCCACCGCCGAGGCCGCCACCGGCGCGGAAAAGCCGACAAAGAAACTGGTCCAGCCGGTCAGGAAGGCAGGCAGCGGCCCGTAGATTTGGCGGAGATAGACGTACTCGCCGCCGGCGTGCGGCATCATGGTGGTCAGCTCGGCGTAGCTGAGCGCGCCGCACAGTGCGACCAGTCCGCCCAATAACCACGCCAGCAGAACAAGCCAGCCGCTTTCCGTGCGCGCCAGCATGAATCCCGTGGTGGTGAAGATACCGGTGCCGATCATGTTGGCCACGACGACGCTGGTGGCGGTGATCAGGCCGATGCGCCGCGGCAGTGTGGACGGCACACTTGCGGACCAGGGTGCGGATGGGAGTCGTTCGGCCATGGATTCTCTTCTCTCAGACGCGCGGCGCCGCGCATCGGTTTACCGCAGTTTGACGCGCGAAGCCTACCGCGAGTCGCGCGGCAGAGCAAAGCCGAAGTGTAGGCGGCGTTCCATGCGGGACTGCGTGCGCACCGATGCGGTGGAAGGGGGCGATGGGCCGTATTTCCGGCGTCCGGGCGGCGCGGGCTTTCTGCTAGGATAACGGAGACAATGGCGCGCACCTGGATTGTGGGTCATCGGGGCGCCTCAGGCCATGCCCCGGAAAATACGATGGCGGCCTTCCGCCGCGCCGTGGAAATGGGCGCAGGTTTTATTGAGACGGACCTGCACATTTCCCGCGACGCCCGGCTGGTGTGCGTGCACGACGCCTCGCTCGAGCGCACCACCAACGGCAGCGGCCTGGTGAAGGAAATGACCCTCCAAGAATTAAAAGCGCTCGACGCCGGCTCCTGGTTCCATCCGGAGTTTGCCGGCGAGCGCATCCCCACGCTCGAGGAAGTGCTGGCATTCGCGCGCGAGAAAGACATCGTGTTCTTCCTGGAAGTGAAGCAGGAGGCTGCGTGGGGGATCGAGCACGGCTTGGTGGCCGCGCTGCGCGACGCCCAGGAGGCGGCCCGCACGGTGATCCTTTCGTTCAGCCCGGGCATCCTGCGCAATGTCCTGCGCCTCGACCACACCCTGCTCACCGGCCTGCTGTTCGAGTCGCTGCCCAACGGCGGCTCGCAGGCCATGGTACAGCGCGCGCTGGATGTGGGCGCGCGGCAACTGGCGCCGCGTGGCGACCTGGTCAGCATAGAACTCGTGGAGCTGGCCCACCGGCACGACCTCCTGGTGGTTTGTTGGACGGTGAATCAGCCCCAGCACATGCGCGCGTTGATCGCTGCCGGCGTGGACGGCATCATGACCGATTATCCCGACCGCCTCGCCGCCGCGCTGAACGAATAGAAATAAGGGAACGGCAGGGAAGGAAAGCAGCCGTTTGCATGGGCACGGTATACCGTGCCCCCTACGCCAGCGATTGGAACAACACGACAAATTCAGAGAGATCTAGTTGTTCTGCGCGCGCGTCTGAGCGCAGCCCCGCCGCACGCAGAGCCGCGGCCGCCCGCTCCGCTCCGGAGAGCCCCCTCAGATTGTTCAACAGCGTCTTGCGCTTCTGCGCGAAACATTTGCCGACGAACTTCAGGAACTGTGCTTCCTCGCGGACGCCCGGCGCGCCGCGCTCTTTGCGCATCGCCAGGCTGACCAGCGCAGAGGCCACCTTGGGCTGCGGTCGGAACGCCCCGGGCGGAATGCGGAACACAATCTCCGGCTGCGCGTAGAACTGGGTCAGCACAGAGAGAAACCCATAGTCGCGCCGCCCGGGCCGTGCCACCAGCCGCGCGGCGACCTCGAACTGGACGATGATGTGGATGGACTGGATCGCGTCGGCGTGCTCGAACAGGCGGCGCAAGATCGGGGAGGTGATGTAGTAGGGCAGGCTGCCGTACACGCGGAAGTGTTCCACCCCGGCAATGTGGCGCAGGTCCAACGCGAGGATGTCGCCCTGCGCCACCACGATGTTGGGCGTCTCCGCAGCCAGCCTGCGGAGCGACTCCACCAGCGGCGGGTCCAGCTCGATGGCCACTAAGCGGCGCGCGCAGCGGGCGAGTTCCCGCGTCATCTCACCGTGTCCCGCGCCGATTTCCAGCCACACGTCGTCAGGTCGGGCGCCGAGACTCCGCAGGACGCGCTGGCGCCAGGCAGCGTCGGCCAAAAAATGTTGTCCCAGTCTCCGCGGACACATCGGCGAGCCCGAGTGTAACAATTCCGCGCGTTTCTGACACGCCCGCTTCTTCTTGACGAACTTTCCACCATCGGGTAGCGTGGGGTGTTTCCTGGATGCGATGAAGATTCTGTTTGTCTCTCCCGAAGGCTTGCCGTTCTCCAAAACCGGCGGACTTGCCGACGTAGTTGAAGCGTTGCCGAAAGCGCTGGCGGCGATGGGCCACGACGTGGCCGTGATCCTGCCGCGCTACCGCGGCACCAAAGTCTCCACCGTGGTGGTCCCCAGCCTGACTATTCCCCTGGGCGATGTGCTGCGCTTTCCCGCCATTGCCGACGGCTCGGTGCTGAACGGCGTACGCTATTTCTTCGTGGACGACCCGGAGTACTTCGACCGCGACGGCTATTACACCGTCAAGGGCACCGACTACCCCGACAACGGCGAGCGCTTCGCGCTGTTCAGCAAAGCCGCCATTGAAATCGCCAAGCACATCTGGCGGCCGGATGTGATGCACTGCCACGACTGGCAGTCGGCGCTGGTGCCCACCCTGCTGCGCACGATCTACGCCGGCGACCCGGTGCTGCGCGGCATCCCGGTGGTTTTCACCGTGCACAACCTGGGTTACCACGGCGATTTCGACCGCGGCGTGCTGCAGCGCATCGGCCTGCCCGCCAGCCTGTTCCACATTGATGCGCTGGAGTTCTACGGCCGCATCAACCTGCTGAAAGGCGGCCTGATGTTCGCCGACTGGGTCACCACGGTCAGCCGGCGTTATGCGCAGGAGATCATGACGCCGGAGTACGGCCACGGGCTGGACGGCGTGCTGCGCGTGCGCGCCGCACGGGTGGTGGGCATCGTGAACGGCGTGGATTATTCCGCTTGGAATCCGGAGAACGACGACTTCATCGCCGCGAAATATTCGGCGCGCGACTTGAGCGCCAAGGCGGTCTGCAAGAAAGCCCTGCTGCGGGAGTTCAAGCTGCCGGAGGCCAGCGCGGGTCGCGCGCTGCTGGGGATTGTGGCGCGCTTCACGGACCAGAAGGGGTTTGACCTGATTGCCGAAGTGGCCGCGGACCTGCTCCGTGAAGACGTGTCCATCGCCGCGCTGGGCACGGGTGAGCCCAAGTACGAGGCCCTGTTTCGCAAGCTGGCAATGAAGTTTCCCGAGAAGGTCGGCGTGCGCATCGGCTACGACAACGCGCTGGCGCACCGCATCGAGGCCGGCGCGGACATGTTCCTGATGCCCTCACGCTACGAGCCCTGCGGCCTGAACCAGATCTACAGCCTGCGTTACGGCACCGTGCCCGTGGTGCGCGCCACCGGCGGTTTGGACGATACCGTCGAGCAGTTCGAGCCGTCCACAGGGCAGGGCACCGGCTTCAAGTTTGACGAGTACACCGGCAAGGCGTTGCTGGCCGCAGTGCGCGCTGCGGTGCAGGCCTACAAGGACCGGGCGGCCTGGCGCAAGCTGCAGTTGAATGGCATGGCTAAAGATTTTTCGTGGAAGACTTCGGCTGCGGAGTATGCGCGGCTTTACGAGACGGCCAGCGGTGCTAGAATCCCACGCGGGCCGGGAGCGTCCAAATAACCTGGGCCGGGCCCGCCTGGCGGGACCGGCGTTTTCATGAAAGGGAGACCATGGCAGAGAACGTCAGCAATGTGACCGACAGCAATTTTCAAGCCGAAGTGGTAGAGGCCAGCAAGGCACAGCCGGTGATGGTGGATTTCTGGGCCGAGTGGTGCCGCCCGTGCCACGTGCTCGCGCCGACCGTGGCGGAACTGGCCAACGATTATGCCGGTCGGCTCAAGGTCGTCAAACTCAACGTGGACGAAAACCAGAACGCCGCCTTCAAGTTCAACATCCGCGGCATCCCGACCCTGCTCATCTTCAAGGGCGGCCTGGTGGCCGACCAACTGGTCGGCGCTCTGCCCAAGGACCAAATCGAGAAAGTCATTCAGCGGCATCTGGGCTAAACGGTTTCTGCGCGGCGCAGTAGCGCGGAACTGTAGGGGCGTGACATGTCGTGCCCCTGACGCTGCGCGGCTTGCGTTCCTCTTCCTCCAGCGGGTAGTATTTCTTTTCGGGCCATCGGCCTCACGCCTTTCTCTCTGCAATCAGGTGTTCGGAGCGGCAGGGGCGCGTGCGGATAAATGGCAGGCAACTTGGCCGGGAAAGGCCGCAATGAAATCCATCGCCGTGGTGGGCGCGCAGTGGGGGGACGAAGGAAAAGGCAAGGTGGTGGACTACCTTTCCGCCTCCTTCGACTACATCGCGCGCTGCGCCGGCGGCCACAACGCCGGCCACACCGTCATCACCAACGGCCAGCGCTTCGTCCTGCAACTCATTCCCTGCGGCATCCTGCGGCCGGGCAAGCGCGCGGTGATCGGCGCGGGCGTGGTAGTGGACCCCGCGGCGCTGGTGAACGAGATTGAAATGCTGGCCAAGGCTGGCGTGGACGTGAACGGGCGGCTCTTCGTCAGCAACCGCGCGCACGTGATTTTTCCGTGCCATCGCCAGGTGGAAAGGGCCGCGGAAGCGGCGCGTGGCGCGCAAAAGATCGGCACCACATCGCGCGGCATCGGCCCCACCTACGAAGACAAAATGGCCCGCCGGGGCCTGCGCATTTGCGACCTGATGGACGCTGAGCTATGCCGTCGCAAGCTCGAGGTGCTGCTGGCTGAGAAAAAGGTCATTTACAAGGCCCTGACGGGTGAGGAGCTGGACTGCGGGGGAGTGCTGGAGCAGACGCTCCAGCTCGCCGAGCGCATCCGCAGGCACGTGGCGGATTCCGCCGTGCTGCTGAACCGCGCGCTGGACCAGGGTGCCTCCGTGCTCTTCGAAAGCGCGCAGGGCACCATGCTGGACATTGACCACGGCACGTACCCGTACGTCACTTCTTCCAACGCCTCCGTGGGCGGGGCGTGCACAGGCTTGGGCATCCCGCCCACGCGCATCACCGGCGTGGTCGGTGTTACCAAGGCCTACACCACGCGTGTGGGCAGCGGGCCATTCCCCACGGAGATGCCCGACCTGGAGGCCAAGGAAGTCCGCGACCGCGGCCAGGAGTACGGGGCGGTCACCGGCCGGCCGCGGCGCTGCGGCTGGCTGGACTTGGTCATGCTGCGCTATGCGGCAATGATCAACGGCATCCAGTCGCTGGTGGTCACCAAGCTCGACGTGTTCGATACACAAGCGGAAATCCAGGTCTGCACCGCCTACACCTACAAGGGCACGCCGCTGGACGAAATGCCCGCCGAGGCCGAAAAGCTCGAGCAGGTGAAGCCCGTCTATCAGGCGTTGCCTGCCTGGCGCTCTTCCACCTACGGAATCCGCGACCCTGAAAAACTGCCTCTGGCCGCGCGCGACTACCTGAAGTTCATCTCCGACCAGCTCGGTGTCGAGATCGGCATGATCTCCACCGGCCCCGAGCGCGACGCCACCATCGTCCCCGCGGACACCAAGCTGGCCTTCTGGCTGTAGCGGCGGCTTTAGGCCGCCGAATGCGCGGGCATAAACCCCGCGCTACATTTCTGTAGCGGAGGCGCCGCCATCTGATGTTGTCTTACGCTGAAGCCCGCCACAAGGTTGTCGAGATCGCTGCGGCGCGCGCCGCCAAGCCGAAAACCGAACTGCTCGCGCTGAATCGCGCACTTGGCCGCGTTCTCGCCGATGATGTCCGCGCCGACCGCGACTACCCGCCGTTTGACCGCTCGACCCGCGATGGATTTGCCGTGCGCGCTGCGGACGTCGCGCAGATTCCCGCTAGGCTTGAAGTGATCGCCGAAATCAAGGCGGGCGACACTTTCCGCGGCGAAGTAGGCTCCGGCCAGTGCGCGCAGATCATGACCGGCGCGGGCGTTCCGCGCGGCGCCGATGCCGTGGTGATGATTGAGCATACCAGGCCGGAAAAGAACCGCGTAAACATCGAGCGGGCCGTCCAGCCGGGGCAGAACATTGTTCCCGCCGGCAGCGAGGCCAAGGCCGGGCAAGTGCTGCTGCGTCCCGGCGCGCGGTTGGGCTACGCAGAACTCGCGCTGCTCGCTCAGGTGGGACACGTGCAGGTCGGAGTGGCCCGTGCTCCGCGCGTGGCGATTCTCTCCACCGGCAACGAAGTGGTCGAAATCAGCCAGCAGCCCGGTCCTTTTCAGATTCGCAACAGCAATACGGTATCTCTCGCCGCGCAGGTTGAACTGGCCGGCGGCGAGCCCGTGCCGTTGCCGAATGCGCCGGACGAATCGGCCGGGCTCCGCGCGCTCATCGAGCGCGGCTTGCAGGAAGACATCGTAGTTCTATCCGGCGGCGTCTCGATGGGGAAGTACGACCTGGTCGAAGTTGTCTTGCGGGAGATGGGCGCGGAGTTTTTCTTTGACGCCGTGGCCATTCGCCCGGGCAAGCCGGCTGTGTTCGCCGTGTGCCGAGACAAATTCGTGTTTGGTCTGCCGGGGAACCCGGTCTCGACAATGGTCACGTTCGAGCTGTTCGTGGTGCCGGCGATGGATATTCTAAGCGGCGCCGAGCCGCGGCCGCTGGCCATGTTCAAGGCGAGGCTCACCTCTGCGGTGCGCCAGCAAGCCATGCTGACGCATTTCCTGCCGGCCATTGTGGAATGGTCGAGCGGGCGGCCGATGGTGACAGAGTTGCCCTGGCAAGGCTCCGGCGATATTGTGGCCCTGGCGCAGGCGAACTGTTTTTTGGTCGTGCCTGAAACGAAGCTGGAAATGGCCGCAGGCGAGTGGGTGGATGTCCTCTCGCGGCGAGGAATGTTGTAGGGGCGCACCTGCGTGTGCGCCCGTAAGGATGTGGGCGGACACATAGGTCCGCCCCTACGTGACGCATGGCAAAACTCTCGCACTACAAAAAAGGCGGCAAGGTGCGCATGGTGGACGTGACGGCAAAGGCCGTCACCGAGCGCACGGCCCTGGCGCACAGCTTTGTGCGCATGAGCCGCGCCGTGCTGGGCAAGATCCGCCGCCTAGAGACGCCCAAGGGCCACCCGCTGGAGGTGGCGCGCATTGCCGGCATTGCCGCGGCCAAGCGCACGGCGGAGCTGATTCCTCTTTGTCATCCGCTGCCGCTGACGCACATTGATGTGTCCACCCGGCTGTGCGAAAATGGCGTGGAAATTACGTCCCGCGTTTCGGCGACGGCCCAGACGGGTGTGGAGATGGAAGCCTTGTGCGCGGCCAGCGTCGCGGCCCTGACCATTTACGATATGTGCAAAGCCCTCGATAAGGGCATGGAAATCACGGACATTTACCTGGTCGAAAAAGTGGGCGGCAAGAGCGGGCGCTACCTCCGTCCAGCACGGGAGGCGCGGCAATGAAGGCGGTGCGCGTCCTGGTGGTGGAGGACAACCCGCTGGTCCTTGATCTAATCAAGAAGGGCCTGGAGCCGCATTGTGATCTCTGCACGGCTGGCGACGGTGCCGACGCTCTGCTGAAGATCGCGGACGACCCGCCGGACATGATCATCTCCGACTTCAAGATGCCCAACATGGACGGCCGCCAGCTCTACGAAAAGCTTCGCGGGCGCGACCGCACGAAGGTCCTGCCGTTTATCTTCATCGCCAGCCGCGCGGACATCGAAGAAAGGCTGCGGCCGCTGGTGGACGGCGTGGAGGACTTCATCGTCAAACCGTTTTTCCTGAAGGAATTCGTGCGCCGGGCCAAGAAAGTTGTGGACCGCCTGCAACTGGAAAAGATGCAGCAGCGCAGCGCGCGCCCGGGCACCGTGCAGGGCCGCCTGGAGGAGATGAGCATTGTGGACCTGCTCCAGTCGCTGGAGATGGGGCAGAAGTCCTGCAAGCTCACGGTGGTCCGCAGCGGCGAGACCTGCGAGATGTACTTCACCGCGGGCGCCTGCAAGCACGCCCAGTTCGGCGCGCTGGAAGGCGACGAGGCGGTGTACAAAATCGCGGCCTGGCCGGACGGGGAATTCGAGATTGATTTCAACACCAACACTGACAAGGTCACTACCACCCGCTCCACCCAGGGCCTGCTCATGGAAGCCTTCCGCCTGATTGACGAGGCCAATCGCGACATGTCCGACACGAGCCAGGGCTAACTCGGCATGCGCGTGGCCATCCTCACCGTCAGCGACTCCGTTTCCAGAGGCCAGCGCGAAGACGTCTCCGGCCCCGCCGTCCGCGAACGCTGTGAGTTCATCGGCTGGGAAGTTATCGCCACTGACGTTGTCCCCGACGATCTCTCTGAGATTCAGGCCCGACTGGCCACGCTGGCGGACTCCGGCCAGGCCGAGGTGATCTTCACCACCGGCGGCACAGGGCTGGGCCCGCGCGACGTCACGCCCGAAGCCACTTCGGCGGTTTGCTCCCGGTTGATTCCGGGCTTGGCCGAGCTGATGCGACAATCCGGCGCGCGCGTGAATCCTCGCGCTCTGCTCTCGCGCGGTGTCGTGGGCGTGCGCGGGCAGACGATTATCGTCAACCTTCCCGGCAGCCCTCGGGGCGCCATCGAGTCCTTCGACGCGGTGAACGTTTTGCTCGACCATGCCCTCGAGGTTCTCCGCGGCGCCAGCCACGAGTGAGAATCTGCGGTCAGGGGCTGGCAATGTGTTGAGAAAGCTGCGGCGTGCCTTGAGGCCGACGCGCTTTCTGTATCACTGCTCTCGCTTTCCGGTTTTGGTGTCAGCTTAGCGCTTGTGATAGGATGACCAGTTTGATGAACGATGCCCGCTGAATACATTCCGATCTTCATCTTCGCGGTGCTGGCCGCGGCGTTCCCTGCGGTCACGCTGGTCATCTTCAAATACATCCGTCCCGATTCGCGCGCGGCGGGGGCCAAGTTGAAGCCCTACGAGTGCGGCATTCCGCCCGAGGGCGACACGCACGGGCGCTATTCGGTGCGCTTCTACATCGTGGCCATTCTTTTTGTTATCTTCGACGTGGAAACCGTTTTCCTGTTTCCCTGGGCTGTTGAGTACGGCTTCCTCGGACTGTACGGCCTGATCACCATGTTCGTATTCCTGGGGATCCTTCTGGTGGGCTACGTCTGGCTGTACAAGAAGGGCGCCATCGAATGGGTCTAGCGGCGGAAAAAGTCTGGCGGGATCGTCTCCCGGCCGCGCGTGCGGCCGGGATTCATTTTTTACGGCACTTTGCGGGGAGCTCAGGTTGACGCTTTTTTGCGCCCTGTGCTAGAAAGTACGGTTTAACAATCTTGGCTGTTGTGCTCTGAACAGCCGGCTTCACCGACAATAGAATGGCCAACGACCCTTCGGAAAAGCAGCCGCCCGCTCCGCCGGGCTCGCCCTCGGAAAAGGCTGCCGAACCCTCTGCGGAAAAGCCGGCCACACCGGCGCCCACGGCGGATGCCCCGGCCAAGCCCGCGGATGCTGTGCCGCCAAAGCCCGCTGCTCCCGCGGCTCCCAAGCCTCCGGCCGCGCCGCCTCCTCCCAAGGAAGGCCCTGTTCCGCTCGACAACGATCTGGTCAAGCGATTCAAGGCGCGCTTCGGAGACAAGATCCGCGAGTCCTGGCTCGATCGCAAGCAAGCCATGCTCGTCGTGGCCTGCGATGCGCTGGTGGAAATCGCCGAGTACTGCCGCGACGCCGAGAGTTTCAACTATCTGGTGGATTTGACTGCGGTGGACTGGCCCAAGCGCGAGAAGCGCTTCGACGTGGTCCTGAATCTCTACTCCTTCAAGAAGAACGAGCGCCTGCGCCTGAAGGTCCACGTGGGCGATGGCGAGCCGTGCCCCAGCGTCACCGGCGTGTGGAGCACGGCCAATTGGCTGGAGCGCGAAGCCTACGACATGTTCGGCATCGTTTTCGAAGGCCACCCGGATTTGAAGCGCATCCTGCTGCCGGACGAGTGGCAGGGCCACCCGCTGCGCAAGGACTACGACATCCTCTTGCAGGACGAAGCCTGGGTTCGCGAAAACCTGGGCATCGAGAGCGGACAGTAAATGGCGGAACGTCCCATTACCGGCTTCGCCAACATCGAGCAAACCGTGCTCGGCGCCGACGAAATCATCCTCAACATGGGACCGCAGCACCCCTCCACACACGGAGTGTTGCGCGTGAAGTTGCGACTGGATGGCGAGCGCATCTTGGATTCCGAATGCATCATCGGCTATCTGCACCGCGGCGTGGAAAAAATCGCCGAGCACCGCAGCTACCAGCAGTTCGCGCCGTACGTGGACCGCATGGACTACGTCGCGGCCATCTCCAACGGGCTGGGCTATTGCGAAGCGGTGGAGAAGCTGCTCGGCGTGGAAGCTCCGCCGCGCGCGAAGGTCGTGCGCACCATCCTTACTGAGTTGCAGCGGATTGCCAGCCACCTGCTCTGGCTGGGCACGCACGCGCTGGATATCGGCGCGCTCACGCCGGTGTTCTACTGCTTCCGCGAGCGCGAGGAGATCCTAAAGATCGTGGAGAAGTACTGCGGCGCGCGGCTCACCACGCACGCCTTTCGCATCGGCGGCCTGCAATACGACACTTACGACGGCTTCGAGCAGGAAGTGAAGCGCTTCCTCGAGGACTTCACCGCGAAGATTGACGAGTACGAGCAGCTCCTTACCGAGAACCGCATCTGGGTGGCGCGCACGAAAGGCATCGGTGTGCTCACCGTGCAGGAGGCCATTGACCTGGGAGCCACCGGGCCGGTGCTGCGCGGCAGCGGCATGAAGTGGGACATCCGCAAGGCCTTCCCCTACGCCGCCTACGACAAGTACGAATTTGAAATTCCTACCGGCCAGAATGGCGACACCTACGACCGCTACCTGGTGCGCATCCAGGAACTGCGGCAGTCGCGCCACATCTGCCTGCAAGCCATCGAGGACATCCCCAGCGGGCCGATCCTGGGGAAAGTGGGCAAGGTGCTGAAGCCTCCGCCGGGCGAGGTCTATCACTCCATCGAAGCGCCCAAGGGCGAGTTGGGCTATTACATCGTGAGCGACGGCACCGTGCAGCCGTACCGCGTGCGCATCCGCCCGCCGTCGTTCATCAACTTGGAAGCGCTGAGCAAGATGGTGCGCGGGCACCTGGTGGCCGACGTGGTGGCCATCATCGGCACGCTGGATATCGTCCTCGGGGAAGTGGACCGCTGATGCCACGCCGCTCTGTCATTCTGAGCGAAGCGAAGGAACTCTCTCGATGAGCGCCCTGATTGAGTTCTTCACGCCGCATCTCTGGCCGATCGTCTTCAGCGTGATCATCGTGGCCGTGCTGCCGCTATTGGCCGGCTATGTGGTGCTGCTGGAGCGCAAGGTGATGGCGGACATGCAGGCGCGGCTGGGCCCCATGCGCGTGGGCCCGCACGGCCTTCTGCAACCCATCGCCGACGCGGTGAAGCTCCTCATCAAGGAAGACATCATCCCGGAAAACGCCGACCAAGCCGTCTTCTGGATGGCCCCGGTGATTTCCGTCACCGCGGCCTTGCTGGCTTTTTCCGCGCTGGCCATCGGGCCGGTCTTTCAGATTGCGGACCTGAATATCGGGCTGCTGTTCATCGTGGCGGTCAGTTCGATGGGCATCTTCGGGATTATCCTCGGGGGCTGGTCGTCGAACAGCCATTATTCGCTGCTCGGCGCACTGCGCAGCACCGCGCAGATGATCAGCTACGAGACCGCGGCCGGCCTGGCCCTAGTCGGCGGTGTGCTGCTGGCCGGGTCGCTCTCCACGCGCGAAATTGTCCAGGCGCAGTACGACGCCGGCGTATGGTTCGTTTTCGCCGCCCCGCTGGGCTTCTTCCTCTACCTGGTGGCTTCTATTGCGGAGACCAACCGCGCGCCCTTCGACCTGCCCGAGGCGGAATCGGAACTCGTCGCCGGCTACATGACCGAATACAGCGGCTTCCGCTGGGCCATTTACTTCCTGGCCGAGTACGCCAACATGATCGTTGTGGCCAGCATCGCCAGCACGCTTTTCCTGGGGGGGTGGGCGCGGCCCTTTGCGCGGACGCCGATCTTCAACTTCCTCGATTTCGCTCCACCGCTGATTTTCCTGGTGGTGGCGGGTTACTGCTTCTACCGCGCGCCGAAGCAGCCGGAAAGAATCCAGGCCATGGTGATGGCGCTTTTCGGCGGGCTGTGCCTGCTGCTGGCGGCGGCCATGGCCCTGCCGTTCGTGTTCCCCGCTTCGAAGGCGGGGATCCACGGCGCATTCTGGTTCCTGGCCAAGGTGTTCCTCTACGTTTACAGTTTCATGTGGATTCGCTTTACGTTCCCGCGCTTCCGCTTCGACCAGTTGATGAAACTGGGCTGGTACTTCATGATTCCGCTCTCGATTGTGAACGTGCTGGCCCTGGGCGTGGCGCTGGTGCTGAAAGACACGGGCTGGCATCCCGCGGCGGCGCTGCTGCTGACCAATGCGGCGACGCTGCTGGTGGCCGTGTGGCTGGTGGCCAACGCGCAAAAGAAGGCGGCTATTTCCGGCCCCGTGACGTCGCGGGCCGAGGGATAGGGCATGACGCCGGACCAGATCAACCAGATTGCTTTCTATTTCTTCGGCAGCCTGGCCGTGCTGGGCGCCATCTTGACCGTCACCGCCAAGAACATCGTGCACAGCGCCATCTACCTGATCACTTCTCTGCTGGCCACCGCGGGGATTTTCCTGACGTTGCAGGCGCAGTTCCTGTTTGGCGTGCAGATCGTGCTGTACGTGGGCGGCATCATGGTGCTGTTCGTCTTCGTCATCATGCTGGTGAACCTGGACGTCTCGCTGCGGCAAATCCGCTTCAATCGGCAGAAGTGGGTGGCCGGGCTGCTCACCCTGGTGCTGGCTTCGCAGCTTGGTTTCGCCCTCTGGTTCGGGAAAGAGGCGTTCAACCTCGCGCCCGGGCGCACGGGCGAGCTGAGCGCGCAAAACGTGCAGCAGTTCGGCCGCGGGTTGTTTGAGCGATATGTGCTGCCCTTTGAGATTGCCTCGGTGCTGCTGCTGGTGGCGTTGATCGGGGCGGTGGTGATGACCAAGAAGCGGGTTTAAGGGCGCGGAGAAACACATGCTACCGGCGATCGACCACTACCTGTTCCTGAGCCTGGCGCTATTCACCATCGGCATCATCGGCGTGCTCACGCGGCGCAACGTCATCATCATCCTGATGTCCATCGAGCTGATCCTGAACGCGGTGAACATCAACCTGGTGGCCTTCTCGCGCCACTGGGCCAGCGTGGACGGGCAGCTCTTCGCTCTGTTCATTATCACCGACGCGGCCGCGGAAGCCGCCGTCGGCCTGGGCATCATCATCGCGTTCTTCAAGAACCGCGAGACGGTACTGGCCGACGAAATGGATTTGTTGAAATGGTAGGAAGGCTCTGCTGAGCGAAGAATGGAAACCAGTTACTTTCTCGAGCACCTCTGGCTGATCCCCCTGTTCCCGCTGGGCAGCGCGACCCTCATGCTGTTGCTGGGGCGTCGGCTGCCGAAGTCTGCGGTGAGTTTCCTCTGCGTGGGCAGCGTCTTCGTCTCCTTCGTGTACTCCGCAGGGGCCTTTCTGGCCCTGCGTAATTGGCCCGCCGGACAGCCCTGGCCGCAGAACATTCTCTTCGAGTGGGTTCCCGCCGGCGCGTTCCACACTTCCGGCGGCCAACTGGCAAACTTCGTCGCCGAGTTCGGCTTCCTGCTCGACCCGCTCTCCGCGGTGATGATGCTGGTGGTGACCGGCGTGGGCTTTCTGATCCACGTCTATTCCATCGGCTACATGGGGCACGAAGGCGGCTACTACCGCTTCTTCGGCTACATGAACTTGTTCATGTTCTCCATGCTCACGCTGGTGATGGCGAACAACCTGTTGTTGATGTTCGTGGGCTGGGAAGGCGTGGGGCTGTGCAGCTACCTGCTGATCGGGTTCTACTTCCTGCGCAAGTCGGCGGCGGATGCCGGCAAGAAGGCGTTCATCGTTAACCGCGTGGGTGATACCGGCTTCCTGCTGGGCATCTTCCTCACTGCCGCCACGCTGGGCACGATCAAGTTTTCCGAGTTCGGTGCAGCGCTGGCCGCGGGGCGTTTTGAAGTCGGCGCGCCGGTGATCACGGCGATTGCGCTGCTGCTGTTCGTCGGCGCTACCGGCAAATCGGCGCAAATCCCGCTCTACGTCTGGCTGCCCGACGCCATGGAAGGCCCCACGCCAGTGAGCGCGCTGATCCACGCAGCCACCATGGTCACCGCGGGGGTGTACATGGTGACGCGCACCAACGCCATCTTTCAGCTTTCGCCGACGGCGATGGAAGTGGTGGCCATCACCGGCGCGCTCACCGCCATCTACGCGGCTTCGATGGGCCTGGTGCAGAACGACATCAAGCGCGTGCTGGCCTATTCCACCATCAGCCAGCTCGGCTACATGTTCCTGGCCTGTGGGGTGGGCGCGTTCGTGGCCGGCATCTTCCACCTGATGACCCACGCCTTCTTCAAGGCGCTGCTCTTCCTTGCTTCCGGCAGCGTGATCCACGCGCTCTCCGGCGAGCAGGACATGCGCAAGATGGGCGCGCTGTGGAGCAAGATTCCGACCACGGCCAGGACGATGTTCGTCGGCACACTGGCCATTGCCGGCATTCCGCCGCTGGCCGGCTTCTTCAGCAAGGACGAAATTCTCTGGCGCGCATTCTCCAGCCCACTGGGCCGGGACACGCACGGGCTGCTGTGGCTGGTCGGCGCGATCACGGCGGGCATGACCGCCTTCTACATGTTCCGCCTGATGAACATGACTTTCTTCGGCAAGTCGCGCGTGGAACACCAGGTCGAGCACCACATCCACGAATCGCCGCGCTCGATGACGGGCGTGCTGGTCGTCCTCGCCGTGCTCTCCGTGATCGGCGGCTGGGTGGGGATTGCGCCGGCCATCGGCGAATACATCGGCGTGCGCAACTACTTCGAGCATTTCCTCGAGCCGGTGATTGCCACCACCGGCGGGGAAGTGGCCGCAGCATCCGCGGGCGCCGCGCATTACGACCCGATGGAATACCTGCTGATGCTGGTTTCCGTCGGCATCGCACTGGGAGGCATCTGGCTGGCGCGGCTGATCTACTTGCAGCGCGAAGGACTGGCGGAGCGCCTGGCGGCAAGCTGGAGCCGGGCGCACAACCTGGTCTATCGCAAGTACTACATGGACGAGATTTACGACGCGCTATTCGTGAACCGCACCAAGGACCTGGCCTCGACCCTGAGCGCCTTCGACCTTACCGTGATTGACGGCTTCGGCGTGGACGGTTCGGCGTGGCTCACGCGCTTCAGCTCGCGCGTCTCCATCTGGTGGGACACCTGGATTGTGGACGGGCTGGTGAACCTGGCCGGGCGCATCGTGTGGCTCTTCAGCTTTCCGGTGCGCATGGTGCAGACCGGGCTGGTGCAGAGTTACGCGCTGACCATTGTTTTGGGACTATTTCTTTTCCTCGCGTACTACCTGACGAGGTAACTGTGAGGCAGAAGTGATGGAATTCTATAACGACCATATCCTGAGCGTGATCCTCTTCACCCCGCTGGTGGGCGCGGTGCTGATGCTGTTTGTGCCGCGGGAGAGCGAGAACACTCACCGCTGGCTGGGCAACATTTTCGGCTTTCTGGGATTTGCCGTTTCGGTGCCGCTGGTGTGGCGCTTTGACGAGGTCGCGCACATTCCCGGTTTTCAGTTTCGCGAGCGCATCCCCTGGATCCCCTCCATCGGCGCGGAATACCACCTCGCGGTGGACGGCATCAGCTACCTGCTGCTGATGTTGACCACGTTGCTCGGGGCCATCGCCATCCTCTCCTCCTGGAGCGCCATCCAGACCCGCGTCAAGGAGTACTACATCCTGATGCTCCTGCTGCAAGTGGGCATGTTGGGCGTCTTCGTGTCGCTCGACTTCTTCCTGTTCTATGTCTTCTGGGAAGTGATGCTGGTGCCCATGTACTTCCTGATCGGCGTGTGGGGCAGCGACCGGCGCCTCTACGCGGCCATCAAGTTCTTCCTCTACACGCTGGCCGGCTCCGTGCTGATGCTGCTGGGCATCCTGGCCATGTACTTCAAGCATGCGGAGATGCACCTGAGCGCGGCCGGTTGCCGGCTGGAAAATCTCTGGCCGGGACACGCGTCGTACACCTTCAACATTGAATACCTCATCGAGGCCACGCAGTACCTGGATCCTTCACTCCAGCAGTGGCTCTTCTGGGGCCTGTTCTTCGCCTTCGCCATCAAGGTGCCCATGTTCCCGTTCCACACCTGGTTGCCGGACGCGCACACCGAAGCGCCCACGGCCGGCTCCGTGATCCTGGCCGGCGTGCTGCTGAAGATGGGCACGTACGGCTTCCTGCGCTTCTCCGTGCCGATGTTCCCCAAGGCGGTGACCGACCCGCTGATCGTCACGCTGATGATCACGCTCTCGCTGGTGGCCATCATCTACGGGGCGCTGGTGTGCATGATGCAGAAGGACATGAAGAAGCTGATCGCTTATTCCTCGGTCAGCCACCTGGGCTTCTGCACGCTGGGCATCTTCGTGCTCACGCCTTCCGGCATCGCCGGCAGCATTCTCCAGCAGGTCAACCACGGGCTTTCCACCGGCATGCTCTTCTTGATCGTCGGCGTGCTCTACGAGCGGCGGCACACGCGCATGATCGCCGACTACGGCGGGCTTTCCACGCCCATGCCGAACTTCGCAGCGGTCTATCTGATTGCCAGCCTCAGCTCGCTGGGCATGCCCGTGCTCAACGGCTTTATCGGGGAGTTCGTGATCCTGAAGGGCACCTTCGAGGTGAACAAGATGTGGGCCGCCTGGGGCGCGCTGGGCATCGTGCTGGGCGCGGCCTACTTGCTGTGGCTCTACCAGCGGGTGATGTACGGCCCGGTCACCAACCCGGCTAACGCCAAACTCTCCGACCTGAACCTGCGCGAGATGGTTTACTTTGTCCCCATCATTGCCATCTGCTTCTGGATCGGCACCTATCCCAAGCCGTTCTTCCGCGTCTTGGAAGCCCCCGTGAAACAGATCGTGATGCGGGTGAACCCTGGCTACTACGACGCGCAGGCGCTGCCCAAGCCCGTAGCCAAATTGCCGCAAGCTCCGCCCGCTGCAGCGCCGATGGCGGCCAGTCCGGCGGAAGGAAAGTAGCCGCGACGATGCCTTCCTGGTCCCAATTCGTGGAGGCTCTTCAGCAGGACTGGTGGAAGATTCTGCCCCAGCTCCAGCTCATCCTGTGGGGACTGGGCATCCTGGTGACCGACTTCTGGCTGGAGCGCCGCCACAAGTACTGGAATGCGATCGTATCCATGTTCGGCGTGGGTTTCAGCGCTTGGGGGCTTCTGCGGCTGTATCAAGTGATGCGCCAGCAGGGCGTGGAATCCCTCACCGGCTTCAACGGCGCCGTCCGCGTAGATTCCTTCTTCATTTTCTTCGGCTGTCTGTTTCTGGCCGCCACCGCGCTGGTCATCCTGATTTCCGTGCGCTACCTGGAAATCGAAGCCGAGCACCACGGCGAATATTACGCTCTGCTGCTTTTCGCTGTGGTGGGCATGATGTTCATGGCCTGCGGCTACGAGCTGGTGACGCTGTTCATCGGCCTGGAGACGATGGCCCTCAGCTTCTACGTCCTGACCGGCTTCCTGCGCAATGACCGCCGCTCCAACGAAGGCGCGCTCAAGTACCTGCTGCTGGGCGCCTTCAGCTCCGGCATCCTGGCCTACGGCTTTTCTTTGCTCTACGGCATTTCCGGCTCCACCAACCTGGACGACATCGCCAATGCTATCGCCCTGCGCACTCCTGTGGAAAGTCCCACGGCCAGTATCCTCGTCTTGCTGGCGCTGGTGACCGTCTCTGTCGGGCTCTTCTTCAAGATTGCCGCGGTGCCCTTCCACCAGTGGGCCCCGGACGTGTACGAGGGCGCGCCGACTCCGATTGCGGCATTCGTCAGCGTGGCCTCCAAGGCGGCGAGCTTCGCCCTGCTGCTGCGGCTCTTCCTGGTGCCCTTCCTGCCCATCCGCGTGAACTGGGAACTGCTGCTGGGCGTGGTGGCTGTGGCCACTATGACGCTGGGCAACTTCGCCGCCATCACGCAGACCAACGTCAAGCGCCTGCTGGCCTACTCTTCCATCGCACATGTGGGCTACATGCTGCTTGGCGTCGTGGCCGGCAACGCGACGGGTTTCAAGGGCGTGGCATTTTATCTATTCGCGTACACGTTTATGAACACCGGCGCCTTCGCCGTGATTATCCTGCTGCGGCGCAAGGGCCTGATCGGCGACGAACTGGAGGACCTGAACGGCCTGATCCACCGCAATCCCGGAGCCGCGGTGTTGATGCTGATTTTCCTCATCTCCCTGGCGGGCATCCCGCCCACGGCCGGCTTTGTGGGCAAGCTGCTGATCTTCTGGGGACTCATCGAAACGAAGCACTACGTTCTGGCCATATTCGGCGCGCTCTATATCGTGCCCGCCGTGTACTACTATTTCCGCATCGTGGTGCACATGTGGATGACGGACGTCACCGACGCCGTGCGGCCAACGATTTCCCCGGCGCAGTGGGCGGCACTGGCCACTTCGGTGATCATTGTGCTCGGCGCCGGTCTTTTCCCTGAGCGGTTCCTGAAACTGGCCGCCTATTCCCTGATCCTCCCCATGGGCCGTTGAAGGGGAGGCCCCATGCCTCCTGAAACTCCGCCAAGTGGTCCCGGACGGTTCGCGCGCGAGTTCGCGCTGGCCATGGAGATGCCTTTCGTCATCGTCGGCAGCACCATGCTGGGCGGGTTCTTGGGCTATCTGCTGGACCGCTGGCTGGGCACGCGGCCGTTCCTGATGATTATCCTCGGCGGCCTGGGTCTCTACGCGGGGATTCGCGAGTTGCTGCGGCGCATGCCGAAAGGGAGCAATGGCGGAAGCGGAAAAGGCGCCGGCGAGCCGTGAACTGCAAGTGGCCGCGGAGCGACGCATCGGCTGGTTGACGCTGGCCCTGGGCCTGGCGACAGCGGCCGCGGCAGGAGTGGCCTATGGCCTGCGGGCAGGCGCCGGGGTTCTTGTTGGCGCGTTATTGGCCTGGGTCAACGCCCGGTGGCTCCAGCAGGCCCTGGATGCGCTGGTGCGCGTTTCCACAGCGCAGGCCGGCGTGCCGAAACCGCGCATTTCCAAGTGGCTCTACGCGAAGTTCTTCGCCCGCTACGGGTTGATGGCTATAGTCATCTATGTTATGGTCAAGTACTTTGATGTTCCTGTGTTGAGTCTACTGGGGGGCCTGCTCGCCCTAGGCGCCGCCGCGATGGCGGAATTTTTTTACGAGAGCTTTACCAGGTTGAAATAATGGAACAGCACAATAGCTGGCTTACTCTTCTTGTGAACAAGTACCTCGGCCCGTACGCCCTGGCCCTGCTGGACGCCCTCCATGTTCACCCGCATGACCGCGCCGTGCCCATCCCGGAGTTCGTGGTGATGGGCTGGGTGGTGGTGCTGATGGGGATCATGTTTGTCCTCTGGCTGAAGCCGAGGCTTTCGGTGGATCGCCCGGGCGCTACCCAGACGGTTGTCGAAATGCTGCTCAGCAATCCGCTCGGCTTCGGCATCCGCGACGCCCTGGATCAGAACTCCGGGCACCACGCCCGGAAGTACCTCCCGTTGGTCGGCACCATCTCGCTCTTCCTCCTGGCCAGCAACATGCTCGGCATCGTGCCCGTGTTCAGCACGCCGACGCTCCATCCCAGTGTGCCGTTGGCCTGCGCCCTCATCACTTACCTCTATTTCAACTATTTGGGGATGAAAGTACACGGCGTGGGCGGCTACCTGAAACACTTTGCCGGCCCGGTGTGGTGGATTGCGTGGCTGATCTTCCCGGTGGAGCTGTTCAGCGTCACCGCGCGCATTCTCTCGCTGACCATGCGCTTGTTCGCCAACATGTTTGCGAGCGAACTGATTTACGTGAAATTCCTGGAGCTGCTCATGGCCTTCTCGGCGTACGTGGCGCACAAGAATGTCCTGGTCGGCGGTGTCCTCTATCTGCTGCCCGCCAGTCTGCCGGTGATTTTTATCGCCCTGCACATGTTCGTGGCCGTGGTGCAGGCCTACGTGTTTACCGTGGTGCCTTCGATTTATATCGGCCTGGCAGTGGCCGAAGAGCACTGATTCATCCGGCTTGATTGCTGACCAGTGTGAGCCCGGTCTGCACGAGGGATGCCCGGGAACCACCTCCTGGCGGCCATTTCATACAAAGGAGAAACAAAGTGAAGAAGCTTGCAACCGTACTGCTTGTGGCGCTGGCGGTCTGCCTTCTCGCTCCTGCCGCGTTTGCGCAGGAGGCCGGAGCGGTTCCGCCCAAGACGGGCGTCAACTGGGTGGCCATCGCCGCGGCCTTCGGCATGGCCCTGGCGGCGGCCTTCTGCGGCTTGGCGCAATCGCGCGTGGCCTCCGCGGCCTGTGAGGGCATGGCCCGCAACCCGGGCGCATCAGACGCCATCCGCGCGGCGATGTTCCTAGGCCTGGTGTTTATCGAAACGCTGGCGCTGTTCACCCTCATCATCATCTTCGCCAAAGTGTCCTAACAGTGCGCAGGCAGGCTGCGCAGCCTGCCCGGCAAATCTGCTCGAACACAACGGCCCGGAGGCGGTAGCCTCCGGGCCGTTGTTCTTGCGGCGCCGGCAACTTTCTGGCTCGTCGTAGGGCACGATATATCGTGCCCCTACGCGCATTAGATTATCGCAACGACAGTGCCGACTGGGCCGCGAAGTTCATCAGCGGCCCGGGGAAGAAGAACAGGAGAAGAATGCCGACGGAAGTAAGGAACATCACCGCGGCCACGCCGTGCGGCAGCGCCCCGGCAGTCCATTCCGCCTGGGCCTCGCGGAAGTACATGGCCCAGATCACCCGCAGGTAGTAGAACGCGCCCACCAGCGTGGCCAGGGCCATGATCACTGCCAGCCAGATCAGCTGCGCGTCCAGGGCCGCCTGGAAGATATAAACCTTGCCGAGGAAACCCGCCGTCAGCGGCAGCCCCAGCAGCGAGAGCAGGTACAGCGTCAGGCACGCCGCCGTCAGCGGTTGCCGCGTGGAGAGTCCGGCGAAATCGTCAATCTCCAGGCGCTGTTCGCCGGGGCCGCCCAGGTGCGCCAGCGTGGTGAACGCCCCCAGCTTCATCAGCGCGTACGCCACCAGGTAGAAAAGCCCGGCGGCAATGCCCGCCTCTTTGCTGGCCCCGCCTGCCGCGGCCAGGGCCACCAGCAGGTACCCCGCGTGCGCGATGGAGGAGTAGGCCAGCATGCGCTTGACGTTGGTCTGCACCACTGCGGCCAGGTTGCCTACGACCATCGTCAGCGCCGCGGAAATCCACACCGCCCAGAACCACGTGCCGCTGGCGCTCTCAAACGCGGCAAAGAAAATCCGCAGCAGCACCGCAAACGCGGCGGCCTTGGGCCCCGAAGCCAGCAGCGCTGTCACCGGCGTCGGCGCGCCCTCGTAAACGTCCGGCGTCCACACGTGGAAGGGCACCGTGGCAATCTTGAAGGCCATGCCCACGAACATCATGCCCAGCCCGAGCATCAGCAGCGCCTGGTTGGCGGCCTGCGGAATGGCCACGCGCAGCACGTTCAGCCGCGTGTCGCCCGTGGCACCATAAACCATCGCCACACCGTACAGGAAAAACGCCGTCGCAAAGGAGCCTAGCAGAAAGTACTTCATCGCCGACTCGTGCGACTTGAGCGCCGCCCGCCGGTAGCAGGCCAGGATGTAACTCGAAATGGAGCTGATCTCGAGCCCCACGAAGACGGTCATCAACTCGGTCGCCCCGGCCATCACGCCCATGCCCGCCGTGGCGAACAGCACCAGCGCATAGAACTCGCTCTGCTGGAGGTTTTCGCGCTTGAGGTAGTGGTACGAACCCAGGATTACCAGCGGCGCCGTGCCGAACACGATGATGTGCAGGAACACGCTGAAATCGTCCACGATCAGCAGACCGTACATGGCCGTGCCGGCGTTGGCCGCCATCAGCGGCAGCGACACCACCGCTCCGACCGCGCCCACCAGGCCCAACCGTCCCAGGAGGCCCTTGCGCTCACGGGGTACGAACGGGTCCAGCAGCATGATTACGATGCCGGCGAGGCACACAATCAGTTCCGGTGCCATGCGGTACATGTCTTGGATGGGAGGAAACATTTATCTCGTGCCCGTCCCCTGCTGCGCCGGCTCCACCGGTTGTGCCGCCGCAGGGCCGTACGGCTCCCGAAGCTTCGGGACGCCGCGGTCGTCTTTCTCCGCCCGAACCGGAGGCTGTGGCACTTCCGGCCGCTTCATCTGCTCCAGCACCTGCTGGCTGGCCATTTCGGTGCGATTCAAGAACATCGGCGAGGCCACGCCCATCCACAGGATCACCGCGCACAGCGGCCACAGAATCAGCCGCTCGCGCAGGGAACAATCCGGCAGCGCACGGTTCTTTTCGTTGGTCACGTCGCCGAAGATGGCGCGCTGGTAAGCCCACAGCAGATAAACCGCCGCCAGTATCACGCCCAGCGCCGCGCTGGTGGCCCACCATACGTTCGTCTGATACGTCCCCAGCAGGATCAGAAACTCGCCCACGAAGCCGTTCAGCATCGGCAGCCCCAGCGAGGAAAGGCAGATGAACAGGAAAAACGCCGAAAACGCCGGCATTGGCGTGCCCAGCCCGCCGAACTCTTTGATCAAATGTGTGTGCCGCCGCTCATAGAGCATCCCGGCCACCAGGAAGAGCCCGCCGGTGGAAACCCCGTGGTTCAGCATCTGATAGATCGCACCCTGGATGCCGATGGCCTGGAAGGAAAAAATGCCCAGCACCACGAACCCCAGGTGGCTCACCGAGGAATAGGCGATTAGCTTTTTCAGGTCCGGCTGCACCATGGACACCAGCGCGCCGTAAAGGATGCCAATGATGGCCAGCCCTGCCACCCACGGCGCCAGCTCCTTCGAGGCGGCGGGGAAGAGCGGCAGGCAAAAGCGCAACAGGCCGTAAGTGCCCATCTTCAGCAGTACGCCCGCCAGGATGACGGAGCCCGCCGTGGGCGCCTCTACGTGCGCATCCGGCAGCCACGTGTGCAGCGGGAAGAGCGGCACTTTGATGGCAAACGCCAGGAAAAACGCGCCGAAGAGCAACAGCTCAATCGTCCTGTCAAGCCGCAGGCCCCCCGATTGCAGCATCACCTGGATCACGGTCAGGTCGAACGTGCCGGAAATCCTGAACAGCCACAGGATGGCCACCAGCATCAACACTGAGCCGGCCATAGTGAACAGCACGAACTTGATGGCCGCATAGATGCGCCGTTCGTGGCCCCAAATGCCGATCAGGAAGTACATGGGCACCAACATCACTTCCCAGAACACGAAGAAGAGAAAGAGATCCAGCGAGAGGAAGACGCCGACCATGCCCGTCTCGAGCACCAGCATCATCAGGAAGAACCCCTTCACGCGCGTGCGGATGCTCTGCCACGAGGCCAGGATGGAAATGGGCGTGAGGAACGTGGTGAGGATGACCAGGAACAGGCTCAGCCCGTCCACGCCGAGGTGGTATTTGATCGGCGGCCACTCGATCCACGGCCGGTTCTCGACGAGCTGGTAGCCCGGCATGTTCATGTCGAAGCCGCGCAGCATCAGCAGAGAGAGCACGAAGGTCGCCAGCGACGTCACCAGCGCCAGCCGCCGGATCCAGGTGTGGTCATCGCTGCGCAGTGCCAGCAGCCCCGCCGAGCCGAGCACCGGCAGGAAGGTGACCACCGTCAGCAGGTAGCTCTCGTTTGGCACCCTACGTGGCCCACCAGATCAGAAGTGTCGTAAACACCGCCGCACCCAACACCACCCACGCCGCGTAACTGCGCACGTTGCCGGATTGCATCTGCCGCAGCCGGCTGCCGAAATCGCGCGCAGCATGCGCCAGGCCGTTGGCCGCGCCGTCCACCGCGCGCACATCCACCACTTGCCAGAAGACGCGGTCCGACAACCAGTGAATCGGCCGCACTACCAGCGCGTCGTAAATCTCGTCCACGTAATATTTGTTCAACAGCAGCGTGTGGATTCGCTTCTGCAAGGCGGTGCCCTCCAGCCACAAAGGCTTGTCCAGCAGGAACCGCCGCCACGCCACCAACACACCCACCGCTGCGCCGAAGACGGCGCCGCCCATGAGAAGCAATTCCAGCTCGTGCGAATACTTCGCTGCATGTTCAGATGTCGCTGCCGGGGCTGCCTTTTCGGCCGCGGCAAACGCGGGGCTGAGGAAATGCTCAAATTGATCGCCGCCGCGCAGCGCTTCTGGAATCCCCACCCAGCCGCCCGCAACGGAGAGCAGCGCCAGCACCACCAGCGGCCCCAGCATGTTCTTCGGCGCTTCGTGCACGTGAACACGCTCCTCGTCGTAGCGCGGCGCGCCGAAGAAGGTCAGGAACAGCAGCCGGAACATGTAAATCGCGGTGAGCACCGCGGTGCCCAGCGCCACGGCCCACAGCAGCCTGTTGTTCTCCGGGCTGCCGTACACGCTCGAAGCCGTTTTCCACAGTATGGCGTCCTTGCTGAAGAATCCGGAGAACAGCGGCGCGCCGGCAATGGCCAGCGTGCCTATCAGCATGGTCCAGAACGTCCACGGGATTTTGTTGCGCAGCCCGCCCATGCGGCGGATGTCCTGCTCGCCGCCGACGGCGTGGATCACGCTGCCCGCGGCAAGGAAGAGCAGGGCCTTGAAGAAAGAGTGCGTCATCAAGTGGAAGATGCCCGCCGCAAACGCCCCCACGCCGCAGGCCAGCATCATGTAGCCGAGCTGGCTCACCGTCGAATAGGCCAGCACGCGTTTGATATCGTTCTGCGCCAGCCCAATCGTCGCGGCGTAGAACGCAGTCAGGCAGCCGATAATGGCCACCACGGCCATGGCCATCTCGGCGTGCACGAAAATCACGCTGGACCGCGCCACGATGTACACGCCCGCGGTGACCATCGTCGCTGCGTGGATCAGTGCGCTCACCGGCGTGGGGCCTTCCATGGCGTCCGGCAGCCAGACGTACAGCGGAAGCTGCGCCGATTTGCCCGTGGCGCCGACGAACAGAAGCAGCGCAATGGCCGTCAGCAGGCCAGCGGCACCCATCGGCTCAACGGGCATACCGGCGGCTTTGCTGAAGACGACGTCATAATCCAGCGAACCAAACGTCTTGAACAGCAGGAACATCCCCAGCAGGAAGCCGAAATCGCCGATGCGGTTGACGACGAACGCTTTCTTCCCCGCGTCCGCCGCGGACTTGCGCAGAAAATAGAAACCAATGAGCAGATAGCTGCACAGCCCCACGCCCTCCCAGCCCACAAACAGCAGCAGGTAATTGGAGGCCATCACCAAGATGAGCATGAAGAACATGAACAGGTTCAGGTAGGAGAAGAAGCGGTAGTAGCCGCCTTCGTGGGCCATGTAGCCGGTGGAGTAGATGTGAATAATCCAGCCCACGCCGGTCACCACCAGCAACATGATCACCGTGAGCTGGTCCACTTGCAGCGCAAAGTCCGCGCGGAAATTTCCCGCCACTACCCACGGGAAGTAGGCCATCCGCCACGGAATCTGCGCTGTTGGAAGCGCGGCGAACTCGCGGATCAACTCCAGCGCGGCGAAGAAGGAAAGCCCCGTGCAGCCGACACCCACAGCGTCCACGTACCTTTTTGGCCAGCGGCCGCCTAGCAACCCGTTCAGCGCCGCGCCGAGCAGCGGCAGGGCCGGGATCAGCCAGAGATGATTCAAGAGGAGCATAAGCTCTTTCGGTCGTAGCGGCGGGTTTACCCCGCCACTACTTCAACATGTGGCGGCCTAAAGCGGCCTCTACAGCTTCAACAAGTCCACGCGTTCGACGTTCAACGACTGGCGGTGCTTGGCAATCAGAATAATGATGGCCAGCCCCACTGCGGCCTCCGCCGCAGCCACCACGATCACGAAGAAGACGAACACCTGCCCGTTCAGTTGCCCCAGGTGCCGGCTGAAGGTGACGAAAGCCAGGTTCACCGCGTTCAGCATGAGCTCGATGGCCATGAAGATGGTGATGATGTTGCGCTTAAAGACGAACCCCACAACCCCCAGCCCGAACAGGATGGCGCTCAGCACCAGGTAGTAGAAGGACGGCACCACGCCTAGCTCTCCCTCTTGGCCAGCACCACGGCCCCCAGGATGGCTACCAGGATGAGGATCGAAGTCAGCTCAAAGGGCAGCACAAATGTCGTGAACAGCATCTGCGAAAGCCCTTTGGTGGTTTCCGGAGCGGCCGGCGCCGCGTGCCCCGGCGCGCCGCGCCCGATCCAGTAGGCCAGTTGCAGCATCAAGAAGAACGCCAGCGGCAGCCCGACGTAGCGCGCCACGCGGCTCAGGTTGGTGCGTTCTTCCTCCCCGGCGTTCAGCAGCATGATCACAAACACGAACAGCACCATGATCGCGCCGGCATAGACGATGATCTGGATGGCCGCCACCAGCTCCGCGCCCTGCAGCAGGTACAGCCCGGCCAGCGCCACCATTACCACGATCAGTGAGAGTGCGCTGCGGATGGGATGCCGCTGCACGATCAGGCTCACGGCGCCCAGCACGGCGATCCCCGCGAGCACGACGAAGACGATTAGTTCCGCGTTCATTTCCTGCTCACCAGCAACATCGCGCTTGTCAGCACCACGTTGGCCAGCGACAGCGGCAGCAGCAGCTTCCATCCGAAGGCCATCAACTGGTCATAGCGGAAGCGCGGCAGCGTGCCTCGCGCCCAGACGTAAAAGAACAGAAAACAGAACACCTTGCTCAAAAACCAGAACGGCCCCTGCACAATCTCCATCACACCCGGCAGCGCGCAAACCACGGCCAGCCCGGCCGCGGCAAGAGCGAGAATCGGCATCACGATCCGCCCCAGCCGCGTTGTGTAGCGCAGGCCGTCCACGAAGAGCCACACCGCGCCGACCGCCAGCAGCGCCGCGGGAAGATAGAGTGTCCAGGCAAACCGCGCAGTGGCCGGGAAGGGCGAGAGCCACCCGCCGAAAAAGAGCAGCGTGGCCAGGCACGAGACGGTGATCATGTTGGCGTACTCGGCCAGGAAGAACATGGCGAATTTGAAGCTGGCATACTCGGTGTGGAACCCAGCCACCAATTCTGTCTCCGCCTCGGGCAGGTCGAACGGCACGCGGTTGGTCTCCGCGATGGCCGCTACGAAATAGCAGAAGAAGCCGATGACCTGCGGAAGCGGCTGCGCCAGCAGGTTCCACTGGGGAATACCGAACCAGTGCCCGTGCTGCTTTTCGATAATCTCGCGCAGGTTGAAAGAGCCCGCCAGCAGCACTACGCCGACGACGGACATGGTCATGGCCAGCTCGTAGCTGATCATCTGCGCCGAGCTGCGCAGTCCGCCCAGCAGCGGGTACTTGCTGTTCGACGACCAGCCCCCCAGCGCCACGCCGTACACGCCTAGCGAGGTGATCGCAAACAGGAACAGCAGGCCGATGTTCACGTCGGCGATTTGCAGCCCGGTCGGGTGCCCTTTCAGGATTTCGATCGGCTGGCCGGGGCCGAAGGGGATCACCGCAATGGCGCTCAGCGCCAGCGACATGGCCAGGAAGGGCGCCAGGAAGTAGGTCAGCCTGTCCACGCCGCCCGGCGTGGGGTCCTCCTTGAACAGGAACTTCAGCCCGTCGGCCAGCGGCTGCAACAGCCCGTGCGGCCCGACGCGGTAGGGTCCCCAGCGCGACTGGATGTGCGCCACCATCTTGCGCTCGAACCAGGAAAGGTAGGCCAGCGCGGTCATCATCAGGATCATCAGCACAATGACCTTGATCAAACTGATCACCACCACCGGGTGCTGGGCGATGAAGTCGCTCACGGTTTGCTCTTCGCCTCGGGGACGGAATTGATCATCGAGCAGTAGCGGCCCAGCGTGCCGCTCGTGAACAGCGTATCCTGCGCGGAAAAGATCGCCTCCGCTGGCACGTCCAGCAGCTTGTGGCTATCGGCAGGAACGGCGGGCGCGGAAAGTTCTGCCCCACCGGCGAGCAGGGCGGGCAGCGAAACGTCGTATCCTCGCACGGCCCGTCGAATCTCGTCCAGCGCCGCTTCCGGCGTGCGCAGTGGGATTGGCTTGCCGATCCCAACTTTGGCCAGTTGGTGCGAAAGGATGCGCAGGATGTCGAAATCGCTGCGCAGGCCCATGGTCTCCAGCGCCTTGCGCAGCAATTGCACCTCGCCGGCCGTGTTGGTCACCGTGCCGTCTTTCTCGTAGGCGCACGCCGCGGGCAAGATCACGTCCGCGTGCTGCGCCGTCTCGGTGAGGAACAGATCCAGCACCACCAGCAGGGGCAGCCCGCGGAAGACGTCGTGCTCCGTGCTGCGCAGCGCCTTCAACGGGTTCGCGCCCACCACCATGAGCGCCTTCAGCTTCCCCGAGGCCACCGAGGCGAGCATCTGCTGCAGGTTCATCCCCGGTTTTTCGGGAAGCGTGGCGTTCCACAACTTGCCGAAGTGTTCCCGCGCGGCCGCGTCGCTCACCCATGCGTAGCCGGGCAGCCGGTCGGGCAGCAGACCCATGTCCGACGCGCCGCGCGAGTTGGCGTAGTCGCCCAGGGCCATGTAGCGGGTCTGCCCGGGCAGGGAGCTGCCGAACTTCACCACCTGCCCGACGGCCTCGCCGCGCAGTTCCGCGCCGAACAGGATCACCACATCCTTTTCTTTTTCCAGCGCGGCCTTCAGCTTCATCAGCTCGACCGTGGTGTTCGGCTCGAAATCGCCCGCGCCCGTGGCCAGCCACCGCGCGGCCGCCTGCTCTGCGCCAGCCGCGACGCGCACAAACTGCGCGGCTAGCCGGCGGAGCTTGATCTCTGCGGCGTTGATGGCGTAGAAGCGCGCGCCGTTCAGCCGCATGGCGCTACGGATCTGCCAGGCCGCCAGCGGATTCTGCACTGTAGGGTCGTTGCCGACAAGCAGGATGGCCCGGGCCGCGCCAAGCTGCTCCATGGTGGCCATCGCGTTCTTCGCGTTGTCGCCGAGGACCTGCACGAGACTGGCGTAATCCGCGGTGCGATGGTGGTCAACGTTGTTCGTGCCGATCACGCTGCGGGCGAAGCGGCTCAGCAGGTAGTTTTCCTCGTTGGTGGTGCGGTTCGAACCGATGACGCCGATGGCTTCCGGGCCGAACTCGCTGTGGATTGTCTTCAGCCGCGTCACCACCTGGTCCAGCGCATCCTCCCAGCTTGTGGGCAAGAACTTTTCGCGCTTCCACACCAGCGGCTGTTTCAGCCGGTCGGGATGGTGCACGAAATCGAACCCGAAGCGGCCCTTGACGCACAGAAAGTCCTTGTTGAATCCGGAAAGGTCGCGTGTGTTGGCGCGCAGAACCTGGTTGTTGCGGATGCTGAGCGTGATCTTGCAACCGTTGGAGCAGTGCGCGCACACCGTGGGGACATACTGCATCTCCCACGGCCGCGTCTTGTAACGGTAGGTGCCGCTGGTCAGCGCGCCCACCGGGCACACCTCAATGCACATACCGCACTCTTCGCAGTCCAGGTGGTCGTTGCGGTTGGGGATGATCACCGAATGGACGCCGCGCGAGCCCACGCCCAGCGCCTTCACGTCCATGCCCTCGTCGCACACGCGCACGCAGCGGAAGCACAGGATGCACCGCGGCGCGTCGTAGTACACCAGCGGCGACCACTTCTCTTCGGGGTAGTGCAGTTTTTCCTCGACAAAGCGGCCGACATCGGCGCCGTAGCGGAAGGTCATGTCCTGCAATTCGCACTCGCCGCCTTTGTCGCACACCGGGCAATCGAGCGGATGGTTCGTCAGCACAAACTCCAGCATCGCCTTGCGCGCCTCGTGCACCTGTGGGGTATCGGTGCGCACGATCATGCCGTCCATGGCCACCAGCGTGCAGGCCGTCTGCAGCTTGGGCGCCTTTTCCACTTCGATCAGGCACATGCGGCACGCCCCCTGCAGCGACAGCCCGGGGTAGTAGCAGAACGCCGGTACCTCGATGCCCAGCCGCCGCGCCACTTCGATTACCAGCGACCCCGCCGGCACGGTGACCTTGCGCTCGTTGATCGTGAAGGTGACTGTCTTCTGCTCGGCCATCGGGTCGCCCCTACACTCCCACCATCACATCCGCCGGCTTAAACGGGCAGCGCCCGCTCAGGTGCGCTTCGAATTCATTTCGCCACTTGCGCACGATGGCGCCAAGGGGCATGGCCGCGGCGTCGCCCAGCGGGCAGAACGTGCGGCCCAGGATGTTCTTCGCGATTTCATCCACCAGCGGAATGTCCTCCGCGCGGCCGCCACCATCGTGGAAGCGGTCGAGCAGCTTACGCAGCCACGCGGTGCCCTCGCGGCAGGGGATGCACCATCCGCAGGACTCGTGCGCGTAAAACCGGCTGATGCGTCGCGCGAAGTCCACCATGCAGGTGTCTTCGTCCAGCACCACCACGCCGCCCGAACCCAGCATTGAGCCGACCTTAGCCAGCGCGTCGAAGTCCATCGCGATGTCGCACTCTTCGGCTTTCAGTGGCGGCGTAGAGCTGCCGCCCGGCACCACTGCCTTCAGCTTCTTCCCGCCGCGCATGCCGCCCGCAACCTCGATCATCCGCAGCAAGTTGAAGCCCATGGGCAACTCGTAAATCCCCGGCTTCTCGACGTGTCCGGAAACGCAGAAGAGTCGCGTGCCGCCGTTCCTCGGCGTGCCCAGATTGGCGTACCACTCCCCGCCCTTCAGGATTACCGCTGGCACGGCACTCAGTGTCTCGACGTTGTTGATGATGGTCGGGCAGCCGTAAAGGCCAACCACCGCGGGGAAGGGCGGACGGATGCGCGGGTAGCCGCGCTTGCCTTCCAGCGACTCCATCAGCGCCGATTCCTCCCCGCACTCGTACGCGCCTGCGCCGGTGTGCGTGCACAGGTCGAAGTGGTAGCCGGTGTCGAGGATGTTCCGCCCCAGATAGCCGTGCTCGTAGGCCTCGCGAATGGCTTGGTCCATGATGTCCAGCACGTAGCGGTATTCGCCGCGGACGTAGATGTAGCCCTGGTGTGCGTTCACGCTGCGGCCGGCGATGACCATGCCCTCGATTAACTGGTGCGGGTCGAACTGCATCAGCGGGCGGTCCTTGCAGGTGCCCGGCTCGCTCTCGTCGGCATTGGCGATGATGTACTTCGGCTTCGACGAGTTCTTGGGCACGAAACTCCATTTCATGCCCGCTGGAAACCCCGCGCCGCCGCGCCCGCGCAGGTTCGATTTCTTCACTTCCTCGATGATGGATTCCGGCGTCATTTCCTTCAGCGCTTTTTCCAGCGCCTTGTAGCCGTCGTGCTGCCGGTACACCGCAAGCTTGTGCGAATCCCTGATCCCGAAGCGCGCGCTGATGACGGGGACTTCTGCGGCGTGGCGCTTGTGGAGCGAGCCGGAAACGTGCGGCACCGGCGAAGGCTTCCGGCCGTCCGCGAATTCGTCCAGCAGGGCGTCCAGCTTTTCCGGAGTCAGGTTTTCGTAGAAGTCGTAGTTCACCTGCGCGGCCGGCGCTCCCGTGCACGCGCCGATGCATTCCACTTCCTCGAGCGAAAACGTGCCATCCGGGGTGGTCTGTTTGTGGCCGATGCCCAAGCGCTTCTGGACGTGCTCCCAGAGCTTGTCGCCGCCGCGCAGCTTGCAGGAGACGTTCGTGCACAGCTGCACGTGACACTTGCCCGCCGGCTCGCGCCGCAGCATGGAGTAATAGACCAGCGTCTCCGTCACCTGAAGCGAGTTCAGGTCCAGCCGCCGCGCGAGTTCCGCAATCAACTCGTCGCTGATGTGCCCGAACTCATCCTGCGTGTAGAGCAGCATGGGCACCAGCGCCGAGCGCTTGACCGGATAACGCTTGGACAGTTCGTGGAACTTCTGCTCGAGGCGCGCGGGGATTTCCATCAGCGGTCAATTTCTCCCAGGACGATGTCAATGGTGCCGATGCAGGCCACCACGTCGGCGATCAGCCGGCCCTCGCACAGCTTGGGCAGCGCCTGCAGGTTCACAAACGACGGCGTGCGGAACTTCACCCGCCACGGCTTGGGCGAGCCGTCGCTGGCCACGTACACGGCCAACTCGCCCCGCGGCGATTCCACGGCCGCCTGCACCTCGCCCGGGGGCGCCGCAAAGCCTTCGGTGAAGATCTTGAAGTGATAGATCAGGCCCTCGATGGAAGTCTTCATCTCCTCGCGCGACGGCGGCACGATGCCCGGCGCCTCGCTGCGGATGGGGCCTTCCGGCGGGATTTTCTGCATCGCCTGGCGGATGATCTTCAGGCTCTCGCGCATCTCCGCCACGCGCACCAGGTAGCGCGCGTAGCAATCGCCGGCGCTCTGCGTGCACACGTCGAACTCGAATTCGTCGTAGCTCGAGTAGGGGAACGTCCTGCGGATGTCGTAGGCCACCCCGCTGCCGCGCAACGACGGCCCCGAGAGGCCGTAAGCAATAGCGTCCTCGGCGGAGATCACGCCCACGCCCTGCGTGCGTCCCAGCCAGATGCGGTTCTGCGTCAGCAGATCCTCGTACTCTCGGATGCGGCCGGGGAACATCTGGACGAAGCGCTCCACGCGGTCGAGCCAGGCCGGCGGCGGCTCCAGGGCCAGCCCGCCGATGCGGAAGTAGCTGGTCATCATGCGCTGCCCGGAGACCATCTCGAAAATCTTCAGGATTTCTTCGCGCTCGCGGAAGCAGTACAGGAACATGCTCATCGCGCCGAGGTCTATGGCGTGCGTGCCCAGCCACACCAGGTGCGACGCGATGCGCGTCAGCTCCGTCAGCAGCACGCGGATGTACTGCGCGCGCTTGGGCAGCTCCAGCCCCAGCAGCTTCTCCACCGCCAGGCAGTAGCACAGGTTGTTGGAAAGCGGCGCGAGGTAATCAATGCGGTCGGTCAGCGTGATGGCCTGCGTATAGGTCTTGGCTTCGCAGCTCTTCTCGATGCCGGTGTGGAGGTAGCCGATGTCGGGCTGCGCCTTGACCACCGTTTCGCCGTCCAGCTCGAGCAGCACGCGCAGCACGCCGTGCGTGGAGGGGTGCTGCGGCCCCATGTTGAGGACCATCGTCTCAGCGTCGCCGGTGGCAGTGTGGACGGTTGTCGTCATGCTTCGACTTCGCTCACCATTTTCATCGGTAGCCCTCGACGGGGTAATCCTTGCGCAGCGGATGGCCTTCCCAGTTTTCCGGCAGCAGGATGCGCCGCAGGTCGGGGTGGCCATCGAAGCGCACGCCGAACAGGTCGAACACTTCGCGCTCGTGCCAGTTGGCCGTCGGCCACACCGGCGTCACCGTCTCGACCACCGGATTGGCCCCGTCCGCGCGCACTTTCAAGCGCAGCCGCTCCCGCCGCGCCATGGACACCAGGTGGTAGTTCACCTCGAAGCGCGGCTCGATGGGGAAGCGGTCCACACCGGTGACGTCGCACAGGTAGGTGAAGGCCAGCTCGGGTTCGCCGCGCAGAAACTCCGCGGCGCGGTGCAGATGTGCGCGCGGGATCACGAGCGTCAGTTCCCCGCGGAAGAGGAGGGCTTCTTCGATGGCCTGGGGGTCCCACGCCCTCAGTTGGCGCACGACTGCGTGGTTTTCGACCTCCTGCGGTTCCGTCATCTAAAATGTCCTGGGCGAGCGGCCTAGTGGTCTAGCGGTTCCAGTCCAGCGCGCCTTTCTTCCACAGGTAGATGTAGCCGACCAGCAAGATTGCGATGTACAGCATCATCTCCACGAACCCGAACACGCGCAGGTCCCTGTAGACGTAGGCCCAGGGGTAAAAGAAGATTGCTTCCACGTCAAACAGGATGAACACCATGGCCACGAGATAGAACTTTACCGAGAAGGGCTCGCGCGCGTCCCCCGTCGGCCGCATCCCGCACTCGTAGGCCTGCATCTTGGCGCGGCTGGGCCGCCGGTTACCCACAAACGTGGAAAGTAGAATGATCACCGCGGAAAGCCCCGCCGCCACCAGTATGTGGATCAGCAGGGGTACGTAGGTGCTGAGGTAGCTGTCTCTCATCGCGGGCAGCTTCGACGAACCTGCTATAATATCCAGCGATGGGGGAGTGGTCAAATCCGCAGTGTACTGCTCCAGGGCTCAGGTGCAGGAAATCTTGAGGGGCCGCTAACTCATAGCACTGTGATCTTCGGCTTCAATACCGACCTGCGCGTAGGCGACGCCGTCTATCACGTCCAGACGGAAGACCGTGGCGACCTTAATCCCGTCATTGATACCACTATTTACGCCAAGGGCCGCATCCTGCACCGCCGCGTCTCCAGCTACAAAGATTTCCGCGAATCGCCAGAGTTTAACGACATGGCCCTTCGCCAGCGCCTCGAAGAGCAGCATCGCGCCATCATTGACGAACTGCGCGCCGGCACGCTGGCCTTCGATCAGCCCGCGCCCACAACGGCCGCAGCAGGCGTCCAGGTGCAACTGCTGAATCCCGCTTCCTGGCTGGCCGCCGGCACGGCCACGCTGAAGCTTGAAGTGAAAGAGAAGGGAAGCGGAGAGCTGCTGGGCGATGTGGCCATCCAGGTGACGCTGAGCGGTGCGCAGGGGCCCGTCAACTTTGCGGGCAGAACCGGCCACGACGGCCGCGCCGAACTGGCCTTCCCGCTGCCGCGGCTGGGGCCCGGGGGCACGGATCTGGTTATCCGTGCGTCCTGCTCCGAAGGGGAAGACGAAATCCGCTATTCGCTCCGACCCAGGGCCCGCCTCGCGTAGCCATGATGGTGACGATTAACGGTGAAGACAAGGAAGTGCCGGAAGGGCTAACTGTCGCAGGGCTGCTCGCTCACCTCGGCATCCATCCCGGGCGCGTGGCCATGGAGCGCAACCTGGAAATCCTGCTGCGCGCGCAGTGGGAAACCACCCTCGTCCAGCCCGGCGATCGCTACGAAATCGTCAACTTCGTCGGTGGCGGGTAGCACAAGCTAGCAGCTTGTGCGCGCCGTCGTTGTCGTAGGGGCGGCCCTGCGTGGCCGCCCCCTGCGTTCTCCGCGGGCTACTTCTTTCGCGCCAGTTTGAACAGCTCCATCTTTTCTTCTCTGTCTTGCGTGCGCCATGTCCATTGCTGCGTGAGGTGGTCCTTGTCCACCAAAGTCAGCACCAGATCGCGCATGTGACCTTCTTGCGTGTTGGACAGGTTTGTCGCATCGAGAAATTTGAACGCGAACACATTGGGCTTGCCGGGATCCGGCGCGGCCACCATGCGCGGCTGATTCCCTGCGCCGCAGTAGTGCGTCACCATCAAGCGGTCGCCGTCCAAGTGATAAATCGTCACCATCGGGTCTTCCGTGCCGTTCTGCATGGTTTCGACAAGGACAGAACCGTTGGAGATCACGCGGTAGGAGACTTTGGAGAGGACCCCGCCCGCCGAGCCTTCCCATTCGCCGACCAGCGTCTTCAGCTTGTCGAAGCCCGCCTGCATCTTGCTCTGTCCCCCAGCGGGAACAACCGCCAGCCCCACCAGCACCGCCGCAAACAACACCCCGCACGTGGTCTTCATACGCTCATCCTCCTTTTATTTGGGCTTCCAGGAATGCTACGCCAAAACCTTCTCCAGCAAATCGAAACACGCAATCCAGCCCTGGTTGTGGTCGGCGCGCCATTTATCGGCCAGCAACTCGTGCTTTAGCACAACCTCGGTAAACGCCGACTGCCCCAACCGCCGGAACTCCACCGTCACCAGCGTCTCCCCGAAATCCGGCTGGTCTTCCCACAGCCATGTGAAGACCAGCCTCTCCGGCGGCCGCACTTCCCGGTAGGTGCCGGAAATATGATAGCTCTTGCCGTCCGGGCTGAGGATGTTCACCATGTACTTTCCGCCCGGCCGCACATCCGCTTCCAACCGCGTGATGCTGTTCCTCTCCGTCCCTCGCGCAAACCATTGCGTCATCTTTTCGGGCTTGATCCACGCCTCGAACGCCCTTTCCGGCGTCGCGGCGAACGTCCGCCGGACCTCGACGACGGCTTCGGGGCTTGTGCCGGGTGTGGCCATGTCTCCTCCTCGTTCCGTGCGGTTTCCAGGTATTCCGCAAGCGCATTGAACGGGTCTTCCCAGAACCTCCGGTGGAAGCGGATCCATTCCGCCGCGGTCTTCAGGGGCTCGGGCCTAAGCTGGCAGCGGTGCACGCGGCCCTGCTTCGTGCGCTTCAGCAGCCGCGCGCGCTCGAGCACGCGCAGGTGCTTGGAGACCGCAGGCAGCGACATCCGGAAGGGCTCCGCCAGCGCCGTCACCGAAGCTTCCCCGCGCGCCAGTCGCGCCAGGATGGCCCGCCGCGTGGGGTCCGCTAATGCCCCGAAAGTGGCGTTCAGGCCGGCCGCCTGATAGTTAACCATACGGTTTAGTATTGGAGGCGGGCCGCGGCTTGTCAAGCAAAATGCAGCGCCGGCCTTCAGGCCAGGATTTTAGTCTGTCGCTTCGCTGCGCACATCAATAGCCACAGCGACGCCACCAGCAGCAGCGGCGACGAATACACCCCCGGCAGCAATCTCCCGAAATTCACCGACCCCATCGTGTGCGCCAAGCCATTCAGGAACATCAGCGCACCGTAGAAATAGGAGAAGTAGATCATGGCCCGCGCTCCGCGGAACACCAGAACCGAGAGGAGAAATAACACGATGACCGCGGCAATCAAGCCGGTCAGCCAGGCGTCGAAGGTGAAGGTCGGCATGGGAAACCACCCCCACCGCTCCCGCAGCGACGTCACCATGGGGTTGTAGAAGGAGAGGAAGTCGTTCAGCGCTTCGTCGGCCACGTGCGCCGCCAGCGCCGCAGTCAGCGCCACCCACGCCCATCCGTGCTTGCGTACGGCCAGTTGATTTGACGTCGCCACGCCAGGCATTTTTTCCGCCGTGTGCAGCCGGGCCGGGCTAAGTCCCCGCCTTGGACCCCGGCTTTGCGCCGCAGTAGAAGCCCAATGTGCCCAGGATGGTTGCAAACTGGCCTGCCTGCCGAGCTCCCGTAAAGCCAGTCTCTTCCAGCAGGGTCGGCAGCCACCCTTTCAGGTTGTCTTCGAGCCGGTCCGCGCCGTCGAGCTTGCCTACCAGCCAGGCCGCAGCCCGCGCCGCCGTCCCCGCGGGCTTGCCCCAATCGGCAATGTGCAGCTCGCCGCCGGGTCGCAACACCCGGAAGACCTCCAGCAGCGTGCGCACCTTGTCTGCGCGGGTCAGGTGGTGCAGCATCAGGCTGCTCAGCACACGATCGAACGACCCTTCCGGATACGGCAAGTCAAACGACATTCCGCAGTCCAGTGTGATGTCCAGCCCGGCGCGGGCAATTTTTCCAGCGGCAATCTCCAGGATTTTTGGGTCACCGTCCAGGCCGATCACTTCGGCTTGGGGATGCAACCGCTTGGTCAGGATTGTCAGCGTTGCCGTGCCGCAGCCCAGGTCGAGCACGTGGTGACCCGGCGCGATGGTGGCGTATCCCAGCAGGCGGCGCTTGAACGTCTCCTCGCGCATGGAAATGCGGATGAGCGGATCGTACAGCCGGTTCAGCCAACCGTAACCGAGCGCGTGGACGTACTCATCTGAAGCTCTTCCCATGATGGATCCTTGAGGGTCCGGGGACCGGCCCGGGGTTGTTCGCGCGCCGCTACACGCCGTTCAGGATGTGTCCCAACTTCTCTCGTTTAGTACGCATGTAGGCGCGCGCGAGTTTCGCCACCCGCGGCTCGCACGGCAACCGCTCCACCACTTTCACTCCCGCGGCCTCGAGCTGCGCCACCTTGTCGGGGTTGTTGGACAGCAGGCGCACGCGCCGCACGCCCAGCTTCTTCAGCACCGCCGCGCAGAAAGCGTATTCGCGCGAATCGTCGGCGAAACCCAGCTCGCGGTTGGCCTCGACGGTGTCTCGGCCGCGGTCCTGCAGCTCGTAGGCCTTCAGCTTGTTCATCAGGCCGATGCCGCGCCCCTCCTGCGGAAGGTAGAGCAGGATACCGGCCCGCGCCCGGCCGATCTTGCGCAGCGACAGCTCAAGCTGCGCGCGGCAGTCGCAGCGCTGCGAGGTGAGCGTATCGCCGGTCAGGCACTGCGAATGGATGCGCACCACGGGCGCGCCGGCGCCGTTCAGCCGCCCGCGCACCAGCACCACGGCCTCTTCGTTGAAGCCGTTGCCCTGCGCGCCCAGGATGGTAAACGTGCCGAAGCGCGTGGGCAGCTTGGCCCGCGCCACGATCTTCACTGCTGTGCCGCTTCGCGTCATCGAAACAGGCCATTATAGCAGCTTGCCTGGCGCCTGGCCTGCCGCTGGCTTTACATTGCTGCGGCCTTTGGCTAACGTAGAGTGGCGCGCACATCCGTTACGCCGATGCTGACACTGAAATCCGGACAAGACCTGCTGTTCCTGCTGGTGCTGAAGGCGGGGCTGGCGGCCTCCATGGCTGCGCTGCTGGCGCGCTCGGCCACTTTCCGCAAGGTGCTGTACACGGAAATCCGCAGCTCCGACGAGAAGGTGCAGTTGCTGCTGTACATGACGCCGACGCTCGTGCTCGGCGTTCTCCTGCGCCTGTTCGGTTACGGTTTTGCCGACCTGTCGCTGGAAGGCGCGTTCCTGCTGGGCATCCTTGGCGGCAGTGTGACCGGCTCCATCGGCGGAGCCATCGTCAGCCTGCCCGCCTTCTTCAACCACGAATGGATCGCCACGCCCATGGCCGTGCTGGCCGGCACGCTGGGCGGCGTGATCCGCGTGGTGCTCCCCAACAAGGAGATGATCTGGAATTTCGGGCCGTTTCTCTTCCTGGGCATTCCCCGCTGGCTCTTCCGCGTGTTCCGCGATGCCCGCGCGGCCTGGGATATGGTCCCCCTAGCCGCGGTGGTCGGACTGGAGCTGAGCCGCGCCATTCTCGGCCGCACGGTGGAGCCCAACCATCTTTTCACGCTGAAGGTATCCACCTGGTGGGCTTACGCGCTCATCGTGCTCACCGCGGTGTTCACCGTCGCGGTGCCTATCAAGATTTGGAACAACACCCGCATCGAGGCCCGCCTCAAGCAGCACGAAGACCTGCTGATCAAGGCGCGCATGACCGCGCTGGCCAGCCAGATCAACCCGCACTTCCTCTTTAACACGCTGAACACCGTCTCTTCGCTCATCCGCTTCGACCCGGACATGGCCCGCGTGGTGGTGATCAAGCTCGGCAGCATTCTCCGCCGCTTGCTGCGCAAGCAGGAAAACTTCGTGCCCTTGCGCGAAGAGCTGAGCTTTGTGGACGACTACCTGGATATCGAAGTGGCCCGCTTCGGCAAGGACAAGCTCCAGATTCACAAGGAGCTGGATGAGGACACGCTGGAAGCCTACGTGCCCAGCATGCTGCTCCAGCCCATCGTGGAGAACTCCATCAAGCACGGGCTGGCGCACAAGCTCGAGGGCGGCGAGATCCGCATCCGCACTGCCCGCCGCGACGCCCGCCTGATCATCGAAGTCGAGGACAACGGCATCGGCATGCCCACCTCGCGCATCTCCAGCCTGTCCGCCGAGGGCGAGCAGAAAGGCATCGGCATCAGCAACGTCCACGAGCGCCTGCGGGTCCTGTACGGCGACGACTTCCGCTTCGATATCCACAGCGTGGAAGGCCGCGGCACCTACGTGCGCATTGACGTCCCTGACCTCGTCCCCGTGCTGGAATCTCCAGGATAGTCGCGTCGTTTCGCGTTGACTTCCGAGGTGCTCTTTCCTACAGTTAGGCGGACTGAGGTGCCCGCCATGCCTGATTGGCTCACGCAGGTTTCGGCCTTCGGTATCTTTCTGGCCATTGCCGCGCTTGGCTTCATTTTTCTGCTGGTGTCGTTGATCTTCGGCGAGCTGTTCGAGCACTTCGGCGACGGCCATTTTGAACCCGACGGCGGCCTCGATCACGGCGGCCCGAGCCTCTTCAGCCCGCGCGTGCTGGCCGTCTTCGTCACCGCCTTCGGGGGCGTAGGCGCCGTCAGTATCTCGCGGGGAGGTACCGTGCTGACGGCGTCGGGGCTGGGCTTTCTAAGCGGCGTCGTGTTGGCCTCGCTGGTGTTGGTGTTCGCGCGGTTCCTCTACGGGCAACAGGCATCCAGCGACGTCCGTTCGGCGGACATGGTCGGCCAGATGGCCCGCGTCACCGTAGCCATCCCCGCCGGTGGGGTCGGGCAGGTGCGCTGCAGGCTCGGGGAGGAGCTTATAGACAAAATCGCCCGCTCGCGGGACGCCCAGCCGATACCTGAGAACGCCGTCGTGCGTATAGAAGAAGTGTTGGGCGAGACGGTCGTCGTCCGGCGCGAATCGTAGGGAAGGGGAGGTGGGCCAATGCTTGGCGACTGGTCGCAGTTGTTTCTGCCGGTGGTCTTTGCGGTGTTGCTGCTGGTGTTGTTCATCGCGCCGTGGCTCTTCGCGAAGAATTACCTGAAAGTCTCGCCGAACATGGTGGCCGTACTCAGCGGGCGCAAGCGCCGCTTGCCCGACGGGCGCATCGTCGGCTACCGCATGGTGAAGGGCGGGGCCGCGCTGCGCATCCCGCTGCTTGAAAAGGTCGAATACCTCTCCCTCAACGTGCTCACCATTCCGCTTGAAATCAAGCGCGCCTACACGGTGAAGGGCGTGCCCGTTTCGGTGAAGGCGGTGGCCAACGTCAAGGTGCGGAGCGACGACACTTCGCTTCAGGCAGCCGCCGAGCGCTTCCTGGGCATGACCCATGACCAGATTCAGCGCGTCATCTTTCAGACCCTCGAAGGCCACCTGCGTTCCATCCTCGGCACGCTCACCGTCGAAGAGGTCAATAGCGACCGCCAGAGCTTCGCTCAAAAGCTCACCAGCGAAGCCGCCGTGGACCTGGAGAAAATGGGCATCGGCGTGGACGTCCTCACCATCCAGGAAATCAGCGACGAAGAGGAATACCTCAACGCGCTGGGCAAGCGCCGCACCGCAGAAGTCAAGCGCGACGCCACCATCGGTGAAGCCGAGGCCACCCGCGACGCCAAGATCAAGTCCTCCCTTGCGCTTCAGGAGGGCGAGCGCGCCAAGTTCTCCGCCGACGCCGAAATCGCCCAGGCCCAGCGCGACTTCGCCATCCGCCAGGCGCAGTATCAGGCGGAAATCGAAACGCAGAAGGCCAAGGCCGCGCAGGCCGGCCCGTTGGCCGAAGCCACCGCGCGCCAGGGCGTCGTCGCTGAAGAGGTAAGAATCGAGCGCACCCGCACGCAGGAAATGATCTCCGTGCAGGAGCAGGAAGTCGCGCGCAAACAGAAAGAACTCGAAGCCACGGTCATCAAGCCGGCTGAAGCCGAACGCCAGGCCGCCATCATCCGTGCCGAGGCCGCTAAGCAATCCGCCATTCTGGAAGCCGAAGGCCAGCGCTCCGCCATGATCGCCCTCGCTGAAGCCGAGCAGGAAAAACTGCGCAAGGAAGGCATCGGCCGCGCCGCCGCCGTCGAAGCGGAAGGCAGAGCCGAGGCTGCAAAGATCGAAGCCGTCGGCCTGGCGCAGGCCAAGGCCATCGAAGCGCAGGGCTCCGCCGAAGCCGCGGCCATCCTGCGCAAGGCCGAAGCATGGAAACAGTTCAACGAAGCGGCCAAGCTGCAAACCGTGCTCGAAAAGCTGCCCGCCATTTTGCAGGCCTCCACGGGCATTTTCGGAGCAGTCGCGGCGCCGCTGGGCAACATTGACAAGGTTGTGGTGATTGACCAGGGCGGCGGCGCCGCCGACGGCGGCACCTCCGGCATGACGCGTCTGGCCAAGACCGGCCCGGCTGTCGTCTTCAATCTCTTGCAGCAATTGGAAGCGCTGGGCCTGAATTTGCCGGGTGTCATGCAGCAGCTGGGCATCCGGGCCAACGGCGGAGTCGGCGCCGCACCCGCAGTCCGGCCGCCCGCCGAGCCCGAGCCGCCTGCAAAAAGCAAGAAAGCGTAGGGGCGCACCTGCGTGTGCGGCCGCTTGGAGAAGCGCCGGCTCCCGTCGCGCGGGCTGCTCCGCCCACGCATGTAGCCCGCGTTCTTAGAGGCGGGCTTTTTGTTGGAGGTTCTTCATGCCCGGTAAATTCACCGCGCGCACTCCCTGGCGCGTGAAGCTGGAACGCCCAAGCGTCCCGCTTCCCAAGATTGTTCCCGTGCCGCCCAAATGGCGAAAGCGCTTCGGCACCGGCACCATGGCTATCGCGCGCCCGCTGGACGTGGACGCGCTGATCCGCGCCGTGCCGAGGGGCAAGCTGGTCACGCAAACGCAGCTGCGCGAAAAGCTCGCCCGCCGTTACCACGCCGACCACAGCTGCCCGCTGACCACCGGCATTTTCGTGCGCATCATCGCCGAGATAGCCGAAGAAGACCGCCGCGCCGGCAAGAGCCGCATCACCCCCTACTGGCGCGTGGTGCGCGATGACGGTCGCCTCAACGAAAAATTCCCCGGGGGCCCGCAGGCCCAGGCCCGACGCCTCCGCGCCGAGGGCTTGACCATCACACCGGGGAAGGGAAACCAGCCGCCGCGCGTGAAAGAGTTTGACAAGCACCTCGCCCGTCTCTGACACGCACCAGGAACACACCGCCCATGCCTGACGTCTTCCGCACCGCTCCTTTGCCCCTCTCGGGCGAATCCGCCGTGGTTGTGGTGCATTGCAGCGATCCGCGTTACCAGCCGCACTTCCAGGAGTTCTTGCGCAAAGGTCTTTCCCTCGACCACTACGCGCTCGTCGCCGTCCCCGGCGGTGCGCAGTTCCTCACTCTGGTGGACTACCTACCGAAATATTCCTGGGCTGGCTGGCGCTGGATGAAGTTCTTGTTCGACGTGGCCCGCGCCGAGCGCCTGATCCTGATGGCCCACGACGATTGCCGCTGGTATCTGGACATGCGCTTTGGGCACGATCCCGCGCGTCTGCGCGAGAAAATGGTGCAGGATCTGCACCGCGTGCGCGAGGAAATCCGCGAGCGCTTCCCCCGCCTCCGCGTAGAGCTCTACTTCGCCCACCTCGACGGCGACGAAGCCACTATCGAGTCCCTCTAAACAACCTGTCGTCCGCCTTCTTGGCAGGGCGCTGAAAGAGTTTCTTTCGCTGTCATCCCGTCTATGACGACGGCGGCGGGCGAGGGATCTGTTTTTGGCAAAGAGCCAAGAAAACGGCGGATTCCTTATTGCCCCGAAGCTTCGGGGCTCCTCGAAATGACACGACGAGGGCTTTTCGGCATCGCGTTGGAGACGAGGCAGCGCCCCTCAGCAGAAATGGCTTGACAACGGCCCGATATTCCTGTAACTTCTGTCATGACAGAACAAGGAGAACTTCACATGCGCCTCTCCTCCGTCCAGCAGAAGTTCATCCTGCACTGGGGCGAGATGGGCGCCCGCTGGGGCATCAACCGCACCGTCGCCCAGATCCACGCCCTGCTCTATTTGTTTCCCGACCCGCTGCACGCCGAGGAAATCGCCACCACCCTGGGCGTGGCCCGCTCCAATGTCTCCACCAGCCTGCGCGAGCTGCAGGCCTGGGGCATTGTGCGCGTGGTGCATGTGCTGGGGGACCGCCGCGACCATTTCGAGACCCTGCGCGACGTCTGGGAGATGTTTCGCATCATCCTCGAAGAGCGCAAGCGCCGCGAGATTGATCCCACTCTCACGCTGTTGCGCACGCTTGTCGCCGACGCGGGGAAGGGCAGCCCGGCCGACTCCTTCACACAGGAGCGCCTGGCCGCCATGCTGGAGTTCCTGGACACCGCGGCGGCATTCTACGACGAGGTACGCCGCATGCCGCCCGGCGCGCTGCGCGGTGTAGCTCGCATGCGTGGCCGCTTGGGCAAGCTGCTCTCCTTCAAGGGGAACTGAGGCGGCAGGCGAGGCGGGTCGTGTATTCTCTCTTCACCGAAATTTCGGACCGGAACGCACGGCGGCCTTCCGGCTGGGTCTTCTTTGACGCTGATTGCGCTTTCTGTTCCACCCTCGCCCGCTGGCTTGAGCCGGCCCTGCTCCGCCGCGGCTTCCACTGCTCGCCTCTCCAGGACCGCTGGGTGGCCTTCGCGCTCGACTTGTCCCGGGAAGAACTGTTCCGGGAGATGCGCGTCTGGACTCCCCGCCGCGAACTGATCAGCGGTGCCGACGCGGTGGTTTACCTCGCCGGTCTGATCTGGTGGGCTGCGCCGCTTTTCGCCGCAGCGCAGATTCCTTCCGTGCGCGCGCTGCTGCGCGCTGTGTACCGCTGTTTCGCCAAGCGCCGTCGCTGCCGCAATGCCGCGGAGCCTTTGCCGCATGCGCCGCTCGCGGGCACTCGACGGTGACAGGAGGAATCCCTTGAACCGCACAATTGCGACCGCCATGTTGCTCGTGTTGCCGGGCGCTGCCTCGTCGTTCACGCTGCCCGGTTCTGAGGAAGATGCGCAGGCCGCCATCCGCACCCGGCGCGCAGCGTCTGTCGCGGCCATCAACCGCGGCGAATATGAACAGGCCGCCGCTCTCACCACCGAAGACGCTGCGTTTCTGGTGGACAAGTCTCCTCTCCTTGAAGGCCGTGCTGCGCTGCTCGGTGTGCTTCAGGAAGTTCGCCGGCGTGGGAGTCACCGCGAACTCGAAATGGAAGCCCTGCGTCTCGAGGTATCCGGCACGCTGGGCTACGAAATCGGCCGCTGCTGTTTTCGGGTGCAGGCCCAGCCCGGGGACCCCGTGGGGATTGTCGCCGGTAAGTACGTGGACGTCTGGCGCCGCGAGCCCGACGGCCAGTGGCGCATCGCCGTCCACGCGCCCTCCGAAGACCCCGCCCTGCCTGGCGCCTCTCCGTCATCCTGAACGCGCGAGCTTATCCCTTCCCAGGATTTCTAGTGCGCTGTCCCGGAAGTTCGTTGCGTTTCTCCCAACGGGATGTTGAGCAAAACCTTCGCGCTGTCATTCCGAGTCCTGAATTGTCGGGACGCCTTGGCGGGACGAAAACGAAAAAGACTTTTCAGCACGCTGCTAACCCGAATTTTTCACCTGGGTGTTACGCTTTGAGCTCCGGAGGAGCGAAAAATTGTTAGCCCAAGTACGCAGGCAACGCAGCGAAGGACTGCATCGGGGGTAACGGAGAGGTTGCTTTTCTTCAGAAACCCTTCGCGCTGGAAGTTCTGGCCCGCACGAACCGCGAGCTGTTGAGCGCGAAAGCCGGCGCCGGCGAGTCCGGCGACGACCTCAGCGGATCACCGTCATAAATTCCGCGAGCGCCTTTTTCGGGATCTGCGGCACCTGCGCGTCCGCCGCCGGAAGCCCAACCGGGATGAGCAGATAGGGTTTCTCGTTCGCGGGGCGCTTCAGGATGCGCGAAAGGAACCCCATAGGGCTGGGCGTGTGCGTCAACGTGGCCAGCCCCATCCAGTGCAGCGCGGCCAGCAGGAAGCCGCAGGCAATCCCCACGGACTCCTGCACGTAGTAGTGCTTCGCCTTGCGCACGCTGCCATCGGCGTTGTGCGCCAGGCCGTAATCCTCGCGGAAAACCACGATCAGGTACGGCGCTACCTCCAGGAATTCCTTGTGCCAGTCCGTGCCCAGTGGTGCCAGCGTTGCCAGCCAGTCATCCGGCATGCGCCGCTCGTAGTTCTCCTTCTCTTCCGCTTCGGCTGCCGCGCGGATCTGTCGTTTGACTTCCGCATCGGCCACCACCACGTAATGCCACGGCTGCTGATTGGCCCCCGAAGGCGCCCGCCCCGCTACGCGGATGGCCGTCTCGATAAGTTCGAAGGGCACCGGCTGCGGCGAAAAGTGCCGCACCGTCCGCCGTGTTTTCATCCAGCTCTCAAATTCAATTGCGCGCCGTTGCTGCTCTTCGGTCGTCAAGCGGGAAAAAACCAGCCGCCGGAATGGGTACGCCGAGGATGTGGCCATGCGAGTCTCCTTCGCGCTGGGGATTGTGCGGTAAAGACTGTGCCCCGGTGGACAGGCCGTCAGGAAGGCGGCTGGCCTCGGCGATAACGGAAGCTAGACGCCGGCCAAGGTTTCCAGCTTTTGCAGGTCGCCGGCGCTGCCGATGGCGATCAGGTGGTCCCCGGCGCACAGGACTTCGTGCGGCAAGGGACTGAACGTCATCGTGCCGTCCGTCTTCTTCAACGCCACCACCATTGCGCCGGTCTTCTTGCGGATTTCCGCGCCCTCCAGCGTTTTGCCGGCCAGCGCGGAGGTGTCCGGAATGCGGATCTCCTCGATCTGGATGTCCATGCGCTGGCTGCCGAAGGCGCTGTCAATGAAGTCCAGAACGTGCGGCCGCAGCACGAGCTGCACGATGCGGTGGCCGATGAACTGGTAGGGCGAAAGCACGTGCGTGGCGCCGGCCCGCATCATCTTGGGGGTGGCTTCCTCTTCGCTGACCCGCGCGATGATGGGCATCTCCGGGCGCATGCCGCGCGCGGTCAGCACGATGTACAGGTTGTCCGGGTCGGAAGTGACTGCGGCCACCAGCCCCCGGGCCTGTTCGATGTGCGCCTGCTTCAGGGATTCCTCGGTGGCCCCGCTCCCGATCAGCACGGGGATGCCTTCCTTCATGGCCCATTCCGCGCGTTTCGGATCTACTTCGATAATGAGGCACGGAATCTTGTGCGCGCGGAACTCCCGCGCCACGGTGCGCCCCACGCGCCCCGCGCCGCAGATGATGTAATGTCCCTTCAGTTTCTCAATTTCTTTTTCCAAGCGCCGCCTTCCCATGTACGAGCCGAGCTCGAATTCTAGCAGAGCCTGCGTGGCGGTAGCCAGCAGGAGACCTCCCGCCGTTACCGACGACAAAATCAAGAAAATGTTAAAGATTCTTCCTTCATAAGTGAGCGGACGAATCTCCCCATAGCCCACCGTGGTCATGGTGATGACCGTCATGTACAGGCCGTCGAACCACGACCATCCTTCGATGAGGTGGAATCCGGTGGCCCCGATGGCGCAGACCACCACGATCAGCAGGAGCGTCATCAGCATTCGTAGTTTGAGATCCATGTTCGACGGCGGGAATCGTCCAACGGCAGGGAAGCATTGTCAAGCGGGGACACGCTGCCCCCTACCACCATTCGCTAAACATGAGGATTTGGCGAAGGGCCCGGGTCCACCACTCGGGTCCTTCTTTCAGTTTGGACGTTTCTGAGGTTTCATCGAAAAGTAGAGGTCATAAGCAAACCGTGTCTGTTGCCCCACCTGGCAGGGCGCTCTCAGCCTGTATACGTTGCCATAACCGTCCCGGCGGCTCACTGTTTGAAAATGCAAAGAAATACTCCAGATCAGCCAATCTTCCAGCCGATAGAGTTCACCAGCTTGGCTTATTCCGTCGTGAATCCAATCAATCCACAAGCGCAGCGAGGCCCAAATTGCGTCTCTCGAATCAACAACGCCGTCACCATTGCCCGAGTGTTGATCGTAATAGGCCAGCGCCTCGAATCCATTGGTCGCTGGCTGGCCGCTCGGCAAAACGGAGTGATTGCCGAACAGTTCGGACCCATCGTCAATCTTTCCGTTGCCATTTCGATCCAATACCAGAAAAGCCACCGGGTCGCCCGCACGCGTCCAAGCCAAAGGCTCGGAAATACCGTCTGCGTTCAAGTCAAACAACACGCCACCGGCGGCAGAAGTAAGCTGATAGTTAGAACTCGGGCCCACGGCAAGGATGATCGGGCTGCACTCAACCGGATATGGGCCGCACTCCCCATTTGGCATGCATTCCGCACCACAGGTGCACTGGCCGCCACACGGATCAGGATCGGGTGGCGGGTTTATGGCGAAGCACTCGCAGAAAAAATCGTCCCAATAATATCCCAGAGGGCATCCGCCAATCGGTTGGTGACAGCCCATGTTTTGAGTCACTTCATCGTCGTCGCAAGGGGTAACGGTTGACGGCAGGATACCCGCACTATCGTTCGTTCCGCAGTAACCATTCATGATGCTTGCCCCCGGTGTCTGCAAACACGGGTCGTTGTTGGGTGCCGGCATGTCACCCAAGCCAAATTCGTGGCCCAATTCGTGCTCGAAAACCTGCTGGAAGAACGAAAGGGAACCGGAATCCGCTGGGTCGTAAGCTGGCATCGCGGGAACTATCATATAGTCCCGGTTGAAATAGATCGTGCCGCTAGCCATCTGCCCCGTCGATTCGTCTCAGGTTCCCCAGCTTTGTGCGAGGCTGTCGGGGCTGCCTGTCGGATCGTCAAGCACTCGGATCACGTTTGGAGCGTCGGGTCCAGGATCGGGAGTCGAAGGATTTGCAACCACAAGGGTAATGTTGTTGTTGGTCAGCGCTGGCTGATTGGACCACGCCGCAACTGCTGACGCGATCTTATTGCTCTCGACGAAATACGGTTGCTGCCGGGCAAACGATGGGTCAATCGAGACGGTGATTTGCATATTCGGAGCCCACCACTTTCCATTTGAAGGTGGGTTGGAGCACCCGCTTTGTGCGCAAACCGAATTGCCAAGTGGAAACGCGCAAGCCATTCAAACAGCAATGCAGGCCAGAAGAGTGAGGGAGCATAGCGGTGGTTTTGAGCGCATGTGCCACCGCTCACTTCCGCCGCGAGCGCGCGCAAGCCACCGCGCTCTCGAGGTCGAGTAAGAAATCGGGCAGATTCTTCTGGTTGGCGCCGCGTCCAGGTTGTATCTTTGACGCCACTGCCACTAATCCTTCTTTGATGGTGAAAGTCCAGGGGGCCACCGCTCGATAGGTGTTCGTTCCCGGCACCGCCTTCAGCATCAATATAA